>JGI24004J15324_10001068_pt1 | contig 10965 bp, 13 predicted proteins | sample LinPmetageLP32_FD_15324 | JGI IMG/M metagenome (IMG submission 15324)
GGTATAGGATGCACTTTATTCAGAAGAGAAGCCTTAGAGCTGGTTTATTTTAGAGTTGATTTAGACTTAAATAAAAATGCCTTTAGTGATACCTTTATTTACACTGATATGCAGAAGTTAGGTTTTAAGATATTAATAGATTCTAACATTATTTGTGAGCATAGAAAATGATTTATAAACTAGCGATTATAACGGTAACAATTTTAATAATTATAAAAACTTATATTACATGGATGATGACATAGATTATTACTTTCTAGTCAATAAAGAAACAGATAACGAAGAAGAGATAATAAACATAGGCGGTGATTTAGAAAGCTTACAAATTGCCATAGGTTGCATACCTGAAGCCACAAAGTATGAACTAATAAAAAAAAACTAAACAATGTTAGCAACCATTCAAAAACTAGAGGAGGAATTAAGAAATTATAAAGACAGAGTAAACTTCCTGAAACAATACATAACGCATTTAACAGAGCATAAAATTAATGCCAATGGTGATAAGGTTTATAATTCACTTGATGATGTTGATAAGGCTTATAGACTCCAGAACGAATTAGATTTTAAAAAGAGTTTAATAGGTCAAAGAGAATCACAGATTAAGCAAGTAAACGAACAGGATGAGTTAAAAAAGAAAGCAGTTTTAGAGATGCCTAAATTAATAGACAAATCTAAAGAGGTTTATGATATGATGTTAGATGACTTGGATAAATTAAAGAAGAGTAAGAAAACAAAAGAGATTAGAGAGGCTATCAAAATGGTAGAAATGCAAGTTGATGAGGTTAGTGATTTGATTGATGGAATACATGAAAGGTATAGATGTAGAAACTATGATCAGATATTAAATGACTTTAGACAGATTAATAATATTTTAAAGTTAAAAGATTGACACCTATACTCTTTTTATTAATATTTGTATTGTTTAACATAGCATGGAGATTGATAAACAAAAGATAATCCTTTAACAAAAAAAATTGAGAGTCAAAAATATTGGCTCTTTTTTTTTATATTAGTAACATCCAATCATAAGCTATACAAATTTAAGATATGGCTACAATTACAAATAAAACCGATGGACTTGAGATAGTAGATTCTCATGGAGATACTTATTTCATTAAGTACAACAATGTTAAACTGATTAAAAGCAGTGGAACGGTATCTATTTATGATAACTCAGAAAACAGAAGAGGTGCAGATGCTTTGAAGGTTACTCATGCAGATGTAACAAGCCCTGTAACAGCAGATTTAAATAATTTATACACAACTATAAGAACTTATATTGACTAATGGCGACAATCACAAATTTAACTAGCGGTATAGAGATTGACTTCAAAGGAGCAGTCACATACATTAAACATGGAAATGTTAAACTTTTAAAGAGAGGTAATAATATTAATGTCTATGATGACTCCGATGATGACGGAAACCAAAGAGGACAGGTCTACATAAGTATTCCATTTTCAGAGGTTACAAGTCCTAGTGAGGCGAATATCGATGCTTTATACACTACCGTAAGAGGTTATATTGATGTTTCTGGTGGTGGTGGTGCTGATACTAATGCAGTTCATGTAAATGCTGCAAATGAGATTACGGCAATCACAGAAAAAACAACTATTGCTAATATTGATGAATTTATTATAGAAGATTCAGGAGCTTCATTTGTTAAAAAAAGTGTTAAAAGAAAGGCAATAATAGATCCTATTAGTATAACAACAGCATCAACGGCAACTTTAACAATAGATACAGATGTTAGTGACTTTGCAACTATTACGGCTCAGGCTGAAGGATTAACGATAGCAGCTCCAACGGGTTCACCTGTTGAAGGTCAAAAGTTAATTATTAGACTTAAAGATGATGGTAGTGCAAGAGCAATCACTTTTAACGCTATTTTTAGAGCCTTAGGAGTAACTTTACCAACTACAACAGTAGCAAGTAAGATAACTTATTTAGGACTTGTTTATAATAGCACTGATACGAAATGGGATATAGTAGCAACTAAAACAGAAGCGTAAAATGATTATAATTAGTAAAATAGAATTAGAGGGTACAGATAATCTAAAATACACTGATATTGGTTATACAACCGATATTAATGTGGCTAATGAGATAAATGAGGATTATGATAGTACTTTAGGAAAGTTTTTAGGTGAAAATAGAACTAAATTAACACTAGGAGAGGTATCAATATCTACTTTTTTCAGTGGTGTTGATTCTGTTAATGAAGCCAGAACAGATGTTGAAACTGTTGACGGTTTAGGAATCTCAGAAATAACTAACGTAAACCAATTATAATGGCTGTACCTACTAAAGGCAATGTAACAAATGCGAATCCTACTCCTGGAGGTAGTTCAAAAACTCAAGCCCATACACATAATACGGGTGATGATGGTTTAATTATTGCTCAGTTTACTATGAGTAACAGTAGAACTTACTCAGGTTGTACTTATGGTGGTCAAGCTATGACCCAATTATATCAAATTAATAGAAGTGGTTTAAGTCAAAGAATGGCTTTTTTTTATTTAGAGAATCCACCAACGGGGAGCAATAACTTAGTTGTTAGTTTTAATAACTCTCAATGGAATCCTATTAGCTTACACATTAGAAGCTTTACGAATTCAGGTGGTGTAGGTGCATCTACTAGAACAGGTGGTCAATCAACTCCAAACAATGGGAGCTTGACAGTTGAAGAAGATAGTTTGATTATGCTTACATCATGTTCAATTAACGCTATTACAAGTCAACAAATACCACAGGGAACTAATAGAACTTATACACAACACAACACTAATAGACAGGTGGCAACGGGTGCAATTAGTGCCGATGGTGGTCACAGTGCTGGTAGTATTGCTTTACGTTCTACTTCTACCTTTGGGAGTATAACATTAGATAGAACAGAGATAAAAGGTTTATCAAATGTAGATACTAGTGGAGGTGACTTCTTTGCAATGTTTTAATTATGGCAATATTTAAAGATATAATAGACGAATTTAAAACTGTTGCGGATGCTTTTACATCTGTTAGTTACTTTGTTTATGATAGGGTAAGCAGAGTTAATGGAGCTTTACAGAATAAAGACTACCCAATGATTTTAATTAATTCAACTCCTAATTTTGAGAGAGGTGCTAATAATAATGATTTTCTTCCAAGAAGTAAGAACTTTACTCTTAACATCTTTTGTTATGGGGATTATAACACAGCAGAAAGAAAGGTTAAAAGCCTACAGCAGAAGCAAGGCGAAATAGATAATATTTTAGANCAATATATTGCTGAGGTTATCAGGAGAAATATAGACGGCTCTAATGGTTTTAGTATTGTAAATAATACTGCTTTAAGTGGCTTCTTAGCTCATGATGTNCANAATGATAAGNTNGTTCAATCAACTTATACNATNACAGTAGAATTGGATAGTAATTGTACTTTAGGCTCATTTACTTATTNATGGTNGATTNTAAAAAAGTTGGTAAATTAATNATAGCATCTTTACAAAANGAGTTGNTNGGTCAAGGGCATAAAGCTACTGGTGATTTGATNAACAGCTTTGAGCAAAGAGTAATNGAGTTACCTAATAGCATAGTNATNGAGATACTGATGAATGAGTATGGTATCTATGTAAATGAAGGNAGAAAAACAGGAGGTAAGAAAGTTCCTATTAATGTTTTAGTTGAATGGATAGAAAGAAAGGCTATTGCAAGCGGTGATAAGGATGTGAAAAGTATGGCTTTTGCTATTCAAAACACAATACATAAAGAAGGAATACCTACTAAAGGCAGTTTTAAATTTAGTAATAATGGAAGGAGAAAGGGCTTCATTGATTTTGTAATTGATAATGAATTAGATCAAGTTTATAACGAATTAGAACAGCAAGTTTTTAAAGGCTACGATGACGCAATAGCTACAATAGTTAAAGATTTTAATATAAAAAATAAGTAATGGCAATAACTTTTACAACTAAACCAGCAAGCACTATACCTCATGCGGTAAAAGGTAAAGATGAAATTATAGTTAAATGGACTAGTAATAGTGCCAATATTGTTAGTTGTATAGTTTCAATCATGGTAGGTGATACAAGTAGCACTCCAAGAGTTTCTGTTGTTAGCGTACAGCCTGATAAAGGTACTAGTGGAGCTACAAGTGCATTTACTTTAGTATTAAATGACACCTTAGAAAATCAACTATTTTTTGATGTTGTAAAAACAACTCTTTCCACTTATGATTTAGATGCTAGTGGTCATAGAGAGTTTAATGTACAAATTTATGAGGTTACTCTTAATGCTACTACTGGACAATTAGAAACAAATTATTTACCTAATGATTCATCTGTAACTTCTGATGGTAATTTAGGTTCTAACAGGTTAGTTTACAACACAGGAATAGATGTACTTAGTAAAAATGCTTTTAATATTACAGATTACGAGTTAATATCTAATACAAAGAAATTCTTAAATGATACTCCTAGTATTAAAGAAATAGAGCTTAATCAAACTGAATATCTAGGGGCTTTATATCGTGATGGAAGTGCTCCAAACTTAAATTTTAAAGTTGAATATTTAACCTATAACTCATCAGATGCTTTACTAAACACAGATTATATTGATGTTACTGATTGGGATGATCCCTATAGTGGTTTAGTAATTGATCCATACATAACCATTCCAACGGGAACTGCTAACCTAATAGCTGCTGGTATTAGCTTAACAAATGTCGCTTATTACACTGTTAGAATAATTAATAACAATGGTGATATGAGTGAGTTAAAAAGATATAATATAATAGGCTCATGTACTCATGATGTACGTATTCATTGGCAAAATAAATACGGCAAAAGGGATAGTTATACTTTTAAAGGTAATAAGCAAGAAAGTTTAGAACATAAGGCATCTACATTTATGAAGGCTAAAGGCTTAGTTTATTCTACTGATGATGGTGGTTTTAGAGTATTACAAAACACATCCACAAACTCTTTCACTGTTTATAGTAAAAGTTTATCAAGAGAGCTTTATCACTTTCTTGGTGATATGTTGATTAATAAAAGAGCATTTGTAGAAATAGATGGCTCTTATTATCCTATCATAATAGAGGATGGAACATTTTTCAAAACTGACGAAAGAGATATGCCTATACAGTTCGTTTTAAATTATAGCTTAGCAAATCAAACAAAAGGATTAAAAGGATGAATGAGGTTATTATCAGAATAATAGACACTGCAAACAATGTTGAAGGTGATTTAGATTTAACTAATTTTGATGACTTTCCTTTAGCAATTAACAAGGGGATTGTTAACCTCGATAATTTAAAAGAGCGTACAGGAACATTTACTAAAATGTTTAAAGTTCCTAACTCTAAAAACAATAATAATCTGTTATCTAATGTAGATAACATTAATTCTAGGAAAGACTTTAGGGATTGCTTAAATAAAAAGCCTTGTGTCATATTGGTTAATAATAATCCTATTGAACATGGTTTTGTACAGGTTGTAAAAGCTTTCAATGATTTTAGAGGCGGTTATTTTGAGTTAGTTTTTTACGGTAATAATATTGATTGGGTAAAAGATGCTGCTGATTTAAAATTAAATACTATAATATGGACTGATAACAATATTACTTATAATCAAGCTAGTATTGACACAATTAATGCTTTAACTGCTACAAGTACAGATATAGCCTTTCCTTATATTAGCAGAGGTGGAAATGCAATAACAGATGCTACTAGTGTTACAGATTATTTACCATGTATTTATGTTAAAAATTTGATAGAAAAGTCTTTTAAGGCTTTAGGCTATAATGTTGAAAGTAATCTTTTATCAGATATTAGACAGTTGGTATGTGATTTAAGCTTAAACATAACACAATCTAAATCAAGTGTTAAAGATAGTAAAGTAAGGGCTGTTATGGATCTGCCTACTATTGTTTTTGTCAGTGTAGGTGATACTCAAAGAATCATATTTAATGATGATTCAACATTTCCTAATGAAGATGAAAAAAATTATTATAATAGTACAACGGGTATTTATACAGTACCAACAACAGGAGCATATCGTATCACTGTTAGTGTAGAATTTAATCCGGGTGCTGATGCTGTTGGACAATTAAGATTGATAAAAAATGGAGCTAGCCCTACTTCTATTGGCACAGGTACAAGAGTTGGAAGTAATGTTTTTTTAATCGATGCAGGTGTTAAACTAGAAACCTTTAATGTAGAATTAAACGCAGGTGACGAACTAAGTATCTATATTAATCCTGATGAATTTAGTACCAATGATATATCTTTTTCTAGTGGTACATATTTCAAAGCACAGTTAAGGTCGGATGTTGATAGTGGCTCTATTTTTAGTGTTAGCAGTTTAATTCCTGACGATATAAAGTTTTTAGACATTTTAAATGATATTACTAGAATGTTTAATATCTATTATTGGACTGATGTAAAAACAAAAATGGTATATTTTGAGTCAAGAGATAACTTTTTTGAATCAAAAACAACGGCTATTGATTGGAGTGATAAGCTCGATTTATCTAATGGTTATAACATTGATTATGTAAGCTCTTATAAACAAAATATTAATTTTGGTTATAAAAAAGATGATAAGGATAAATATTTAGAAGAGTGGAATATTTTAAATAAAAAAACATTTGGGAAATACACTCATAAACTACCTAATAGATTTTCAAAAGGTAATACTAATATTAGTTTAGATTTCTTTTCTGCAACTTATGGGCATAAGGCTTTAGAGGTTAGTGATGATACTGGTTTTTCTACATTAAAAATATGGAATGAGTTTGTTTCAGATGGTGAAACTCCAGCAGAAAAAAACAAAGGTTATAAACCTAGAATATTTTTTCATAAAAACGGAACTCAGGAAAGCTCAGATGGGTTTTCAAGGTCTATAAGAGTTAATAACGGAACTTCATCAAGCCTTAAAAGTGTTATCCCTTATGGTGGTTTTGAAATATATTATAACACAAAGATTATACCAGCATCATTCAATTTAAACTTTGCTGACGGTTTAGCAGCAGATGGTGAAACTACTGATATAGGTTTATTTAATAGGTTTTACTCTAAGATGTTTAAAAACATTGAGGAAGGTGGTAGAATTGTAGCTTATTTTGATTTATCATCTACGGATATACAAAATTTAGATTTTAGGAAGTTAATTTATTTAGATGGTGAACCTAATGTTAAGGGATATTATTTAGTTGAAAAGGTTATTGATTATAATCCATTAAATAGTAAATTAACAAAAGTTAGTTTGTTTAAGTTTGAGGATCTAGGAAGTGTTTCTATTGATGGTAGTCAAACAGGTAATAATGATACTGAAACCGATGACGGCTTAACGCCTCCAACTTTACAACCTATTTTTGTTGAAAGTGGTAGTACATTAATAGAAGTTTATATTGAGAATCCTGTAACTGGATTAATTGAACCAGTTTTTAAATAATAAGATATGGCAGATAATAAAACATTAGCTTTTAAGGTTGAATTAAAAGGTACTGAAATACAAAAAAAGAAACTAGCAGGTTTAGAAACTGAGGTTAAGAAGTTAACGCTTCAAAGAACTAAACTTAATAAAGAGTTAAAAGATGGTACTATAAACACTAAGCAATATGGTGCTGCAATTGCAAAGGTTAATACAGGTTTAAAAGCTCATAGAAGGCAGTTATTAGTTACTAGGCAGGAGATGCTTGGAATAGATGGTTTTACCACTAGATTAGGTAAATCATTTAGTAAAATGGGTACTAGCATAGTTGCTGGTTTTGCAGGTATGTTTGCAATACAAAAAATAGGTCAATTATTTAGTAATGCTACAAAAATATTTAAAGATTTTGAGCAGGCTAATGCAAATTTAGCATCTGTATTAGGCACTACGGTTGATAAGATTTCTACATTAACAGAAGATGCAAAAAGGTTAGGAGCTGCAACGGCTTTTAGTGCTACTGAGGTTGCAAAATTACAAACTGAGTTTGCAAAGCTAGGATTTACAGAAGAGCAAATATTAAACGCCACTGAGGCTACCTTGGATTTGGCTGCTGCAACTGGCTCTGATTTGGCTCAAGCTGCTGCTATTGCTGGAGCAACTTTAGGAGGTTTCGGATTAGATGCTAAAGAGACTCAAAAAGTAGTTGATGTGATGGCTAAATCATTTAGTACATCTGCTTTAGATATAGAGAAGTTTAGAGAATCAATGAAGTTTGCTGCTCCAGCTGCTAAAGCTGTTGGTGTAAGTGTAGAAGAAACTACGGCACTATTAGGAACTTTGGCTAATGCTGGTATTAGTGGGAGTTTAGCAGGTACAGGACTAGCAAAAACTTTTACTATGTTAAACAAGGAAGGTTTGACATTGCAAGAGGGATTAGAACAGGTTGCTAACTCACAAAATAAATTACAAACGGCTACTGATTTAGTTGGTCAAACAGCTGCTAAGTCATTCTTAGTATTAGCAGAGGGAACGGAAACAACAAAAGCTTTAAAAACAGGTTTAGAGAATGCCGGTGGTGCTGCTAAAAGAATGGCAGATACTCAATTAGATACTTTAGAGGGAAAGACTAAAATACTTAATTCAGCATTTGAAGGCTTGGTATTAGGTTTATTATCTGGAGATAGTGCTTTTAGTTCTATTGCTAAAGGTATAGTTGAGGCTACTACAAGTTTATTAGGCTTCTTAACTCCTACTGAAAAAGTAAGTGAGGCTTTAGAGGATGAAAGAACTAATTTATTTTTATTAGAAGCTGAATTAAAAAATGCTAATACTAGTGAAGCTAGAAGATTAGAAATAATAAAAGATTTACAGAAAGAGTATCCTAAATTTTTAGGTAATGTAGATGCTGAAACAGTAAGCAATGAACAACTTACAAAAGCTTTAAGACAAGTTAATGATGAGCTAATAAATAGAATAATTATTGAGCAAAAACAAGAGGAAATTGATGAGCAAAATTTAGAAATAGCAGATGCTAAAAAAGATGCTTTAAATGATGAAGCTGAAGCATTACAAAAAGGTGCTGACTTAAGAAAAAAATATAATGATTTAGGTTTAGAAGTTACTCCAGAAGGATTAAGTAGTTTAGAACAGCTAAAACATACGATTGATGAGTTAAACAGAGTTAGAGAAGAGCAAAATAAATTAAGACTAGAGGATAGTGATTTGTTTAAATTACAAACAGGAGATTTAAATAAATTATCAAAAGAAATAAATTCTTTAAATAATAAATATGTAGCATTATCAAGTTCTGAGAAAAACTATAATGAAGAAGTTGATAACGGTAATAAACTAATAAGCGATAAACAAGATTTACTAGATAAATTTGGTATTAGTACAGAATCAAGCACAGATAAAGTTGATAAAAATGCAGATGCTTTAAATAGTCAATCAAAAGCAGTTAATAATGTTAAATTTGCTTTAGAGGAGCTAGAAGAGCTTGACGATGATGATGATTTTATACTCGATGGAGAAGAGGTTAACAAGTCTACAAACGCTTTGCTTAATATGGCAAAATCTCTCGAGGATGTCACAGATAAGTCACAAAAGTTAAAAGAAGAGCAAGCAGATATAGATGCTAAAAATTTAGTTGATGAATCTGAACAAAAAAACGATTCAGATATAAGTTTTCAAAGAGAACTAGATAGTCAAAAGATAGCATTAGCAGAACAAACGGCTAATGCTTTAGTAGATGTTGCTGGTAGAAAAGTTGAAAGGGAAAAAAATTTAGAACTACAAGCACTTGATGATAAAGTACAACAAGGATTAATCACTCAAGAAGAAGCAGAAAAGCAAAGAGAAGCAATAGAAAGAAAAGCTTTTCAAAAGAAAAAAAGATTAGAACTAGCACAGATAGCAATTAGTCTAGCAACAGAGATAGCTAGTATTGCTGCAAATGCAGCAGGTAACCCTTTAAATGCTTTTACTTTTGGAGCAGCAGGAGCAGCACAAAACATAGCATTAGCAGGTATAGCAACGGCTAGAAGTGCTGTTCAAGCAGGTATAATAGCATCTCAAAAGTTTGCTGATGGTGGTTATACGGGTGATGGTTATGGCTCTCCTGATAGCAGTGGTTTTAAACCTGCTGGAGTTGTTCACGAGGGAGAATATGTAGTACCAAAAAACGTATTAGAATCACAAAGAGGTTCTAGCTTAGTAGGTGCTTTAGAATCTATGAGAACTAATAGACCTCAACCATTTTCAAACTTTGGCTTTGCTAATGGTGGTTTTGCTGGTGCTAGTAGCTTAGATATGGTTGATTTAGAAAACAAAATAAGTAAGGCAGTTGCCAATTCAGTAGGAGCTATTCAAGTTGTAAATAATGCAACAGATACTATTAGTCAAGCTGCAAGAGTCAATAACATTCAGTCTGAAGCGACATTTGGATAAAATATGTATATTTAAATATGTGGTTTACTAATCTATTTGGATGGGCTAAAAACATTAGTAGTGATTTAGCGAGTTATCAAAAGAAATTAGATAGGCTTAATATCTGTAACGGATGCACAAATAAAAAAGATAACTTTAAATTTCTATTTATAAAGAAAAAAGGAGTGCCTCAATGCGGTATCTGTAAATGTGCTTTAATAGACAAAACAATATGGGAAGATGAACAATGCCCAAAAGGAAAATGGTAGATTTTGACATAAATAAAAACTTAGAAAGTTTAGATCACTTACAAAGGTTAGATATAAAAGAGGCTATTATTAAAACTCATGGTAAAATGTTTCCATGTGGTAAAAGCATAGAATATTTAACACAACTATTTAAAGAGAATGTTGAACCAAATTTTAAGATTTCATGTGGACGGTGCAAAAGGAGAGTAATAAACTTTTGGAAGCAGAGGCTAGAGAATTGGCAAATGTATTAAACGAAACTTTGTTTAGTGTAGTCAATAAAGCGAATGACATTAAACAGGCAACAGAGTTATTATTAAGCACAGGATTAATTAATCAAAAGGCTGTTAGAAATATGGCAGTAATTAATGACTATCATAT
>JGI24004J15324_10001069_pt1 | contig 10963 bp, 18 predicted proteins | sample LinPmetageLP32_FD_15324 | JGI IMG/M metagenome (IMG submission 15324)
GATCCCCGGACTGGTCGACCCGTTCAGTTCGGGCTCGCTAAGGGCTCGGCTGATCTGGTTGGTTTTAAGACAATCACCATTACTCCCGATATGGTCGGGCAGCAGATTGCACAGTTCGTAAGCCTGGAGATAAAGACTCCTAACGGTCGTCTCACTACTCCCCAGCAAAACTGGCTACATGCTGTAAAAACTGCTGGTGCTATCGCTGGGGTCGCTAGATCCACAGAAGACGCTATCCGCATTATTTCCCCTTAAGTCAAGGCCCTCGGGCCTTTTACCCATGCCGCCTTTACCCGCGAAGCTCGACTTCGCACAGACCAAGGACTTTTTAAAACTCCTCGGTAAAACCAAAGACACTCTCAGACTCAGAGCTTTCTACCCATCCGGCCATCCCTTCAAGTCTTCCGACTCCGGTCGCAAGGGAAGCGCCAACGCTGAAACTGTCAAAGCCTGGCAAGAAGAAGGTCGTGGTGTTTACGCCGTCATTAACGACGGTGGCGACAATGATTCTGAAATTACAGCCTGTCGCGCTGTCTTCTGCGAATGGGACGATCGCCCCAAAGAATGGCAGATCGATGCATGGAAAGATCTCCAGCTCCCGGAGCCTTCTTTCCAAATTGATACCGGCGGCAAATCAATCCATAACTACTGGCTTTTTGCTGAGCCAATCTCCGTTGACACTTGGAAATCACTCCAAACTCGACTCTTAGATCACGCTGACGCTGATCGATCTCTCAAGAATCCATCCCGTGTCATGCGCTTGCCTGGCACCTATCACCTTGACGCCGATGGCAAACCCGGTGGAGTTACATCCATCATCCACACCTCAGAAAAGACATACACCGCCGCTCAAATTGAAAAGGCACTCCCTTCTCAAAAGATTCACGACCGCATGGTCGAGGCAAACCGTTATACAGATTACGAACCCCGTTCCATTGAAATTGTTCGCGAAGCACTAGACAAAGTCACCCCACGCAAGGCCGGAACTGGCACCTATCACATTTATCGCAACCTCTTCTGGGGTCTTGTCAAAGCATGCGAAGACGCTGGCTCAAACAAAGACCATGCCATTCAGCTCATGCAATCCAACTCCCCAAGTTGGAAAGGGCTGCATCAAATCGCCAACTCAGGTGGAGAAAAGGTCACTGCCGGAACCTTCTGGTATTGGGCAAAGCATTTTGGCTGGAGACCTCCAGCACCACTCGCCAAGACCCAAGTCAATCTTTCCGCCGTAGCCGCCAGTCTCGGTGATGAACACATCGAGCCCACAGGCGAAAAACTTCAGAAGATTGAAGCAAACCAGCTGCTATCACTCCTTCGCGACATGCCAAGGTCACTGCGCTACAACATCTTCACCCAGCAAATCGAGCAAGAAGAACTCGTTCTAAAAGGTCTTGAACGCTTTTATCTCAAGCTTGCAGAGCGAGCCGTCAAAGTCTCAAAAGAAGTCGCAATCGACTGCGTCATCGAGGTGGCGCACGAAAACGAATATGACCCTGTCAAGGACTACCTCGAGCATTGCGCCCTCACGGTTGACACCCCTGCCTACATCGACAGACTCGCAACCAAATATTTAAGAACGCACGACGCCAATGCTCCAGAACCAACCCTCTACGACCACATGATCAAATGCACTCTTATCGCAGCGGTGAGACGTGTTTTTGAACCCGGCTGCAAGCACGACAACGCTTGTGTCCTCATGGGTGAGCAGGGTGCTCGTAAATCCTCATTCTGGAAAGCCCTAGGTGGGCACTTCTTCTCTGACGCCCTTCGCGATTGTCAATCCAAAGACGATCTCATGGTTCTCCACCGCAGCTGGATCATGGAATGGGCTGAGCTTGATCAAGTCACTAACAAACGCCATGCCGGCCAGATCAAGTCCTTTCTGTCCCAATCGACAGACCTGTTTCGTGTCCCATACGGCAAAACAACAGAAGCTTTCCCCAGACGCGGAATAATCGTTGGTTCTACTAACCGCACCGATGGTTTCCTTGTTGATGACACTGGAAATAGACGTTTTTGGGTGATTCCAGTTATCGCAACTCATAAAGATGCAATTGATGTCGATGGGCTGCTCAAAGAAGTCGATGCGATCTGGGCTGCTGCCGTTCACGCCTATCGCAACGATGAGCCCTCAGCTTTGACAATCGAACAAGAAGAACAGGTTTACAAGGAGAACATGAACTACACCCTGGACAACCCATGGCGGGAACCAATTGAATCTTGGCTCGCTAATCCTCAACATCGCTTTGAATATGTCACCGCTGAATTACTTCTAACTGATGCTGTCGGGAAGCCGGTTGAGCGCCAGACCAGATGGGATCAAATGCAGGTTGCATCGATATTGCGTGAGCTGGGTTACTCCAAAAAGCGGATCAACGGGCCAAACGGTCGCAAATGGGTCTACTCCAAAGACTCAGAACAAGACTCGTGAGTCTCATGAGTGTCCTAACCTCTGCCTAACCTCTGTCCTAACCTACGAGTGAGCAGACCTGTTGCTATCACTGGATGGCGAACCTGCCCTAACCTAATTACCTATAAAGATCATTTTTTATTTAAGGGGGTAGGGAGGGGATAAAACAGGGCATAGGGGGCGGTTTAGGAAAGTCTCTAAGGAAGGTTGGGCAGGTTGGGCAGGTTGGGCAGGCTCCTCGCCTCAGTCTCACCAACGGAGACTCGCTAACGTGCGGTTACGAGACCTGAGAGGTATTGGTTATGGCTCAAACAATTACCCACAACATTGATGCTGTTCTCAAAGGATTAGATCTGTACACCAGAACCAAGATTCCTAAAGCCGCAAGGGTCGCCATCAGCAGGCTTGGTTTTGACGTTGCAAATAAGTTTGTGCCTGATCGCATGAACATTGTTTTTGAAAATCCAAACCTTTTTACTCTCAAAAGTCTTAAATCTACTGTTGTCTCTGATTATGAGGTTGAACTAAACTTTAGAAAAGATGTTGGCAAAGGAAATGATCCTGCTAGATATTTATATCCCTCGACTGTTGGCGCTCCTGCTTATGAAACAAAGTTCAGCCGCTACCTCCACGCGGCTGGCATAGCTCCTCCGAGCTATCACCCAGTCCCTGTTCGCAGCAATTTGAGGCTGAACAGTTATGGGAAACCTTCCCAAGGCGAATACACCAAAGCTTGGAATGGTCTGCAGTCGCGTTATGGCAGCAAAACCAAAGGTGCTTTTCGGTACTTCTCAGTGCCCGACATGAGACCTGCTGGCCAGTCAGGTGGTCAAAGGTCTAATAGGTCTATCAGTGCAAGGCGCAACCGTTTAGGTAACGGCATTTATCGTGTCAAGGGATCTAAAGGGAAAGACACCCTCGACCTGCAGCTGCTGTTCACCTATGCCAAGTCCAAGCCAAGAACTCCAAACATCTTTGACTACCAGAGCTTTGTTGCCAAGGTTGTAGAGAGAAGAGCGGCAGGCACATTCCGTCGAGCATGGAAAGAAACTTTGAAATAGCTATTGCCATGACCGACAGCGCGCCATATGATCACGGCTTACCCATGTTCTTTACTCAAATGTCTGTCGCCTCTATTGGCGCGGAATGGCGCAAGGCCGACGCGGCTTATCGCGCAGGTAATCCTTTGATGTCCGACCAAGATTTTGATCAACTTGATGCGAGATATAGGGCAGTGGCTCCGCATGCTCCTGAACTGCAGAAGCCTGGTGGCGGGACAGCATTGCTGAGCCTGGATAACAGGCCGTTCAGTGAATGGATGGAGAGGTTGCCTGAAGGCACGCTATTAATCGTGCAGCCCAAGATTGATGGCTGTGCAGTTGCCTTGCATTATGTCGACGGCAGGCTTGATGCTGCTTGGACAAGGTCAGGTCGCAGTGCAATGCCTGCTGTAAGCCTTGTGCCTTCCATCCCGAGCACGATTGAGGCGATTGGTGTGGTGCAGGTGAATGGTGAGTTGTATGACGTTGACCCGGAGTGTTCTCAGAAGAATGCTGCGCGTTCCCTGAATAAGACTCCTGGTGGAGATGGCTTGGTGTTTATGGCCTACACGTTGGTGGATGCTGAAGCTAATGAGCTGGCCTCGCTGCAGGTGATGAGTGAGTGGGGATTTCTTGTGCCTGACACTTTGGTTTGCACTCAACCTGAAGAGATTGATGCACTGCACCGACGTTGGAAGATGGGCGATCTGTTCGAGTCTTTACCCACCGACGGCATTGTGGTGAAGGTGTTTATGCACGACCTACAGCGTGAGCTTGGAGCTGATAGCAGATGCCCTAAGTGGGCATTGGCGATGAAGAAGTTTTGAGGTGTCCAAAATGCTCAGCGTCTTTGCATAAGGTTTTGGAGACTCGTCATACGACAGGTGAGTCGGTGTCACGCCGTCGCAAGTGCTGTGCTTGTGGCCATGTTTGGGGGACTGTTGAGGTCTCGTTAGCCGAGTCAGCCTTTTGTTATAGGGACCGTGGAGGGAAGCGAGCTGATGGTCGTCCGAGGGCTGATTTTGGAGTGAGGAAGGAGGCTATCGACAGAATCACAGGAGTGATTACGAATGAGTGTTGACGAGCAGCCGATAGCCCTGTAGGATTCGCACATGCCTCGGCATTACCCATAGTTCATTACTCCAGCCATGAAAACCGTTTCCATTCGCCTAACCGATAAGCAGCATCACTACCTGACTGCTGTAGCAAAAAATCAAATCCGTTCTGTAGAGCACCTTGTTTGGATGGCTCTCTCTGAAGGCGTCGATTACATGTTCAACGAGGAGACTTATTACGTCGACAAGCTTCAATGCGACTACACAGATAAGGACAGGGAAAGCATGGCCAAACATCCCCTTGCCACCCCTTGTTACGGAACTGATTATTACGGCGATCATCCTTGGGCTGAAAGTATCAAGGAGAATGTTTTAGCCGACATTGAGAACACGCTCGAGCAGGCAGACGCAGCGTTTGACTTGCAGGCTGAAATTGAGCGCACTGATGAGCTTCACGCCAAGCGCAAGCAAGATCATGAGGCCAAACAAGCTGCTGACAAGGAGGCTGCCCAGTGACCGCTTCTATGTTCCGCCAAGCTTTAGAGCTAGGCCAAAGTATTCTTGTCAAGTCAAAGTTCGATGATCGCTGGCTTAGCTTTCAATCTTGCGACCTGTTCGACGATCTTGACTCGAAAAGCATGGTTCTGGTTCTGGTTCTCAAGGGAAAAGGCTGCATTGGCAACGATACTTGTTGCATGACTTTCGATTGTGCAAGCCAGAACCTTGAGATGTATGCAGCAAACACCAATAGCTGGCAGGTCGCTAAGCCTTGGGAGGTTGACTGATGGATTCACCAATAATGATCAAAGAACCAATCATTTCTGAAACCGGCATTCCAAAAGGAAAAGGCTCTGATCCTTTCAGATACGTTGCATTCCTAAGTACTGCCGACAAGCAGGCTGTGTTGCGTGGTGACACTGTCCTTGTCAGATGTCCATGGTCAAACCATCGCATGGCAACGACTTATAAGCAGGTCTACGCATATCGAGCTGGAAATGGCTCCCAAAAATTTGGCCACAGAAACTATCAACTCAACAAATCATGATTCCTTCTGACTCAATTCCGTTCAACGGCGTCGGCTATTTGCCTGCGCCCTCTGGTCATCCAGCCCCGCAAATTTATCTGTGCCCTTACCACCCAATCTTTGAGACTGGCAGCAATGGTGCAGTTGCTTTTCGCGACGAGGATGACGAGTCAAAGAACACGCCTTACACCTTTACACCAATGAAACCTCAGTACTGGAATAGCTGGACTGCGATTGGCTGGGAAGACTGCGAGGTGGGTCATGGATGGGTTAGTGCTTGCACTCCTGACGGTGAGCGTTTTAGTTGGGAGGTTCGGCTTCAGCACGATGGCAATCCTCAACTTGAGTTTTGGGGCGCTTGCTTTGGCGAAGCTTTTCACGCTTTGGAGTCAACCAAATGACTGATTCAGACAAAGCAAAAATGCACATGCTCCAACGTGCGTTGAACGTTGATCACTACCTGCTGGTCAACTGGGACGACATCGTCAAGATCAAAAAGCTCCTGCGCAAGGCGTCACGCAACCACTTAGTGGATGTGCTCGACGGGTTGCTTGAGGTCCAGGCTTCTTCTGTGCCTGAAGGCTTTGAAGGCCCATTGATTCAGCAGAACATGGTTGCGGGCTTTCCGCCATCGATGCTGAAGATTTCGATCGAGCCGGAGACTCGCGAGGGTGTGGATTAAGGAGACTCGCGAGGGTACGGTTTTATAGGGGGTCGGAGACTCGCAAGGGGTCGGTTTTATAGGTGTTCTTTTTTTCACACTCACACACACAAAAAATCCGATTTTTAGTAGTACGCTTGTACTATCACAAAAAGTGTCCTTATTGCAAATGATTCTCATTATCAATAACTAAATCTTTTTTGCAATCGTACTTTTCCCGCTAAGTAACACAAACTAAAAAAAGTCGATGTAAACAATTGATTACGATTGCGTCGTAAATTGTAAACAATCAATCACGATTGCATCGTGAAAATATCACTATCTAATATTTTGTTGTCGAGGTTCGTGTTAGTTAGTGCTGTTTTAGTTTTTGACACTAACTGTCGCCGCGCCGCCGCGCGCCTCGCAGCGCGCCCACGGTGGGCCAGTGCCGACACCCTGCCGACAACCCCACGGGGTCGCCTAGTGGGCCGCGCGCCGCGCTGACTGCGACCCGATCCAACAGCGCCACCCCGAGCGCGCGTGAAATATAAAGAAATATAAAACGTTCGCAGATGCGCGCGAATATTCGCTATTGTCGTTTTATGCGCGGGCCCGCCCGCGTGTTATCCCATACCCCCTAAGAATCCATGGCCAGAATCGCCGACCGCCTGCGCGCCCTCACCGCTGAAATGCGCGAATCCGACGAGCGCCTTCAGCGCCTAATCAACCGATACGTCGACACCACAAGCGAACGCCTCGAGGAGTTGAAACGCCTCAGCGAGTAACACCACCACCCCGCCACCGCGCGGGGTTATTTTTTGGGCGCAATGTTCAGTAACTCGATTTTTTTAATTTTTGAAATTTTATAACTCGATTTTTTTGGCTGGGGAAATTTGCATACTCGAAAAATTTTTTTTTTGCGATCTAACAACTTTTAAAAATTTTTTTTTGACTCCTGGAAGCTTTTATATAACTTTTTAAGTCCTTAAAAATCGACTGCCGACCGTGTGACAATCGAACAAGTGTCATGCAACGGGTTCCGGATTTGACGCCTAGCGGCAACAATTCACTCAAGCGGCAAAAACCGCTGAAAATTTCTCCCCTTACCTCGCATGTCGAACACCTACCGATTCGTGATCAGCGGCCCCCGTACCCTCACCAAGATCGACACGGCCCCCGGCGCTACTCAAGCCGCCGCCGCCGCTCTCCTCTTGAATATTGCGCGCATATGGGACGCTGACGCCACGATCGCCCCCATGCTTTACCCCTTCCCACTCTCATTCTGACCCCGCCCCCCTTCCCCCTTACCCCTTACTTCTAATGTCTCGTTTATTTATCTCTCGCGCCCTCTCCGCCTCCGGCGTGATGGGTGCCACCGTGGCCACCCTGGCCAGTCTCGCCGGGATTGTCGGCGTCATAAGTACCACCCCCACCCTATGCCCGGAGTCAGTCAGCGCCGCCCGTTGCCGCGCCGCAGGATTCAAGGCGGCCAACTTGGCCGCGTTTGGCTTGATCGCGGCCGGCGCCGCCGGTGGTCTATTTATTGCTGGTCAGCTCACCGACCCTGAGGCGTGATCCTCTCCCCCCTTCCCCCCTTACCCCCTATTCAAAATGTCAAACGTTCACCCCGCCACACTTCCTCATGTCCGCCGCGCCATTGCGCGCCGCCAACGCCGCGCGGCATTCGCCCGCGTGCTGCTGTTTGGCTCTTCGTGCGCCGTTTGTTTCCTCTCCATGTTCCCGGTCTGGTCAATTGCTAGGCAACACAGCGGCGAGCGATCCGGCGCCATTGCGGGCTACGGTCTATTGGGTTTGACTGTCATCGCCAACGCCTCTTTGATTTGCGCGGCCCGTGCCGCTAACGAGGCGAGCGAGGCGTGATCATGATCAACCCCGCCGCCATCTTGGCCGCGCCATTCGCGGCCGCCTCTCTCGCCCTGCCTGCCACCCCACCTGTAACCGCCGCCGACTTATGGCGTGAGGGTGTCGATTTAAGCCCGGCCGAGTTGAGTTCACTCCTCGAGGATTGCACTGGCCACACGGTCGAAGACACCACCGACGAGGAGGGCGACCAGATTTTTTACGTTCGTACCCCTGGAGGCGAACGCCTCGAGGATGGCTACCCGTTCGTCGACATTGAAACCGTTGAGGATCTCGTCGGCTGGCGTATTGATGAAGCGCTCGCCCTCCTCGACTCTTGACTTATGACTTATCCCGTTTCAATTGAACAACACTTGTCTTTGAGCGTTGAGTTCTCAAGTAAGGAAGATTTTCTCGAGTGGGAGGGTGCGGGGGCTTGTATCTCCGACCTTGAGCCCTCTCAAATAACTATGGAGACAATCGATTCAGATTGGGCTCCTATCTCCTGACCCCTTACCCCCTACCTGAAATGTCCTCCCATCCCTTCCGATATGTTCCCGGTTGCTCGGTTGAGTACCGGGGGCCGACTAATACTCAGGGCGGCCGATGGGTCGCCGTAATTAAGCGCGGCCGCGATCGCGCCAGCCAATACAGAATCACTACCCCATTCGATGACGGCCCCGATGAAGCGGCCCGCTCTGCCGTCGCTCGCCTTAATTCTGAGCTGTTGGCCGATCGCCCGCGCGCTGATCACTGGGTTGTCTTAGGCGCCGCCCTGTCGATGGATGGCGGCGATCGCTACGCCTATCCCGTTGGCCCTCTCAACCTGGCCGAGATACTGCCTAAGCCCGCGCCTGAGGGCCAGCCATGACGGCCGCCATTGATTGGTCGGCTCCACATTGGGAAGCCGTCGCCGCTGAGCAGTTGCTGCTCACCCCTACGCTTAAAGCACGAAAAGCAGACCGAACCATCAGGATCGCCCGCGCCCCCCACGGTGGCCGCCAGCGCCTGAGACATCCTGAGACTGACGCCGCCTTTATTACCACCGGAGATGTCGCGGCGTTTGGCCCCTCTCGCGTGCTTCGCCTGTTTTTTGGTAACGAGTGGCACGTCATCCCGTCGCATGCTGACGCGCTGCGCTGGACTCTTGACGGCATGGCGGAAACGCCGGACGGCCGAACAGTTGAGCCGGATGATCGCGATTCATGGCTGATCCTCTGCGATCTGGTCTGACCCCTCCCCCCTTACTCATTACAAAATGCCTTCATTGATTCACCGCGCCACCCCCGGCGCGATCCCCTCGGACGTGCGCGATATTCTCGCGCGGTTCGGGTTCAGCCTGCCGAAACTGCTCACCACGTCAAACCCGAAACTCAACAAGGGCGAGGCGCTCGGCCACGGTCGCGGGCTGATCCTGCACCACCTACCAGCGCGCGCCCTAGCCCGCGCCATCACGCCCGCGAACGCGAGCACCACCACAGCGAGGGGGCACCTCCCTAGTTTGTTGGAGTTGGCCGAACGGGAGGGATTGACCGCCGCCGCGCTAGCTCACAATGGCTGCCCCTGGGCGACGGCAGGCTGCGGCAGCGCAGAGGGCGGTTGTCTTAATTTTTCAGGACACGGTGGCATGGGGCAGACCGTGGCCGCAGCGCGCGGCCGGCGAACCCTCGCCATGCTCGCGAATCCTGAGGCGTACGCCCGCGCCGTGCTTTGGTCGGTGGCCCGCCATTACTCCGCCGCTCGGCTGGCGGGTGAGAATCTCGGGGTCCGCCTTCGCGGCACCGACGAGGGGCCCAATGGTTCCGGGGGATGGCATGGGATGCCCGTCCACATCACACCAGGGGAGGCGCTAAGCCTTCGCGAACGGTATGGATTCGAGACCAGCCCCCACTCCGCCGCGCCGATCACGGAACGTTTCGCGGCGAATCCTGGCTTAACCCCATACGAATATTGCAAGGCTCCTGTAGGCGGCCCCCTAGGTCTGATCGCTCAGCGCGCCGCAGGCGTTCATGTCACTTCTAGTTTCGCCGCAGATCGGCCCACAGCATGCCGGGACGGTCTCGCAGCATTGGCCGAGGGGTTCAACCTTGCCATCCCGGTGGCCATAAAGAAGGGCGCGCCGATCCCGCAGTCCGTGACCATCCTCTCCGGGCTTGACTCCATCACGGTCCCCACTATTGATGGAGACCTAAGCGACCACAGGTACAGGGATGGATTCGGTGCCGTAATCCTGCGCACCAAAACCAGCCGAGGCGCTGGCGCGGTGGCCGACCTGTTCAGCCTGCGCGGCCACGAATCAGCGCAGGCCCTCGCAGATGGAGCCGTCACCCTGTCATGGCCTAGCTAGCGCCAACAGCGGCCACCCTGCCCCCCTGCCCCCTGCCCTCTCACGGGGTGGGGGGATTTTTTATGCGTGATCGCCCCTGCTCACTGTTGAGCGCCCCTGAGAGCCCCTGAGAGGCCATAAGGGCGCATTCTTGCAGCATTGGCCCCGCCGCAGTACTGAGGCCCCTTGCTGGCCCGCCTAGGCCCCTCTGAGAGCGGCCATGGCTCTCAATGCCGCCATAACGCCCACGCGGCACCCCATACGGCCCCATGCGGCCCCATGCGGTCGCACGCGCGCACAATCACGCGCACGCGCGCGTATAACATCTCGGCGTTATATATAATTATATATAAGGATGCAGTAAAATAGATTAATATCAACTAATCAGACAAGGTGCAAATTCTTTACATCGAAAAGTGTCAGATAAAAATGTATGCTACCATCTACAATCAATATGTGCTGATGTAAAATATATTTAGCAATCACTATATGTAAAATAGAGCGACATGTACGATTGTCGATGTAAGATTGACAACAATTGCTATGTATTATATGATACAAAAAGGTACTTCCTAGCACTCCTGCTACGGGGTCTTTCAAAG
>JGI24004J15324_10001070_pt1 | contig 10955 bp, 13 predicted proteins | sample LinPmetageLP32_FD_15324 | JGI IMG/M metagenome (IMG submission 15324)
CGGCAAAATCCCGATTCATATAATGCCCCACAAAAAAATACAGAACTCAATGCTTTTTAGTTGACAACATTTGTGAAGTAGTCCATATATGCCCTTATGGCAGAAACTGACGATACTAAAGAGAAATTGGACGCGCATATACTGTCCGCCATCGAGGATATATCAAAAGATAAGGAAATCGGCAAAATAAAGAGTCTAAGCCGGTACAAGCCGGAGAAAGTAGCAAAGATACTGTATTTGTACAGCATTGGCAAGAGTCAAACGCATATAGTAAAGAAGTACAAGATGAGCAGAAGCACTGTTATACAAATATTGGTTGACTACGCTGATCATTTGGGTAAACTGCGCGAAGTTGCGGGGAAGTTATCCGCAAGGAACTATATGCAGCTCACTTCTTTGGAGGAAGATTTAGTAGAGAAAGTCCGGGACCGGATGGATACAGACCCGGATATGGAGGTTAGTTTCCGCGATTTAAAGGAGTTGAGCATAGCGAAAGCGAATGCCTTCCGGGAGACTATGACGACTCGGGGCGAGGCTAGTTCTATTACGGAGGACAGGCAGATTATAACGCAAGAGGATTACGAGGACACCCTCAAGGCCGCAAAGGAACGCTTAAAAAAAATCAAAGGAGAAGTAATAGAATTAGATGATAACTAAAGACTACGATGATTTATTCGACAGAGTCCGGGGCAACCTAGGCGAGCACTTCAGTAACTATATGTTTATAGTAATGGACGACGACGGGGAGTTGTTCTATGACTACACGAATCACCGCGTTGGCAGAATGCTAGTAGCGGAGACTCGGCTGGATATGGAAGCCGATCGGATAGAGATATGGTGGGAGGATCCTAGTGTAGACGAGGATGAAGAAGAGGGTAAAGGTGTTAATTAATGGAACTTAAATTTACCCCGCATCCGTTTTTGGAACCCCCTACCGACGAGGAGATAGTTCTTTTAGGCGATCAAGACCCTCAGTTATTAAAAGGGTTGTACGAAGCGCACGAGGGTAGAATACGGGCAGCTGAAGAGGATCCCGTAAGGTACGGGTTTAATTTATCCGGTTGGGATCGTATGCAGAACGGTTTAAATAATTACAACGAGTGCTTGGTGCTAGGTGGTAATAGAAGTGGCAAAACGACGGGTTGTGCCAAGATGGTAATGGAAGCGGTAACGTCCAACGAAGACGGTCATATAGTGTGCTTCAGTCAAAATGCGGACACTAGTATAAAGATTCAGCAATCCGCGATTTGGGAGATGATGCCTAAAGAGTTCAAGAGAAAGACTAAAAGTAACGAAGGGTACATTAACTTCTCTATGCAGAACGGGTTCACTGGGCAGTCTTTTATTTTCCCCGATACTAGAACGCGTGTAGATTTCAAGACTTATACGCAGTTCAGTAACAACCAAACCATCCTAGAAGGTTTTGAGTTCGGGTTCAAGAAGCCGGACAACATAAACATAGGAGCGTGGTTGGATGAGTACTTGGGGGACGCTGGGTTAGTTAACACGCTAAGATTCCGTCTAGCAACTAGGAACTCTAAGCTAGTTATTGGATTCACTCCTATCGACGGTTACACTCCGTTTATATCAGAGTACCTAAAGGGTGCTGAGACTATAGGAACAAGGAGCGCCAAGTTGTTAAACGACGAGCAAGTGCCTATAGAGCAATACAGTCCCAGTAGGGATGCTAGTATAGTGTACCTCCACTCCGACGAGAACCCATTTGGTGGTTATGATAGAATAGCAAAGGACTTAAAGAACCGTCCCAAGGATGAGATACTGGTCCGCGCTTATGGGGTTCCGGTGAAGTCAATGACTTCATTGCTACCTTTATTTAATACAGAAGTAAATGTACTATCGGAAGAACCTAATAAAAACAACTTATCCTTTCCGGATATATCTATCAAGTCCCAATATAGTTGTTATCAAGTGGTCGATCCAGCCGGAGCCAGAAATTATGTCTCAATTTGGGCTGGAGTTAATGCTGACAATGAGGTCTTTATCCGGAGAGAGTGGCCAGACCGTGATACATATGGAGAGTGGGCTATCTTTGGAGACCCCAAATGGAAATACGGACCCGCCTCTAAAAAGATAGGATTAAACGTCGAAACTTACGTGGAGTTATTTAAAGAGATAGAGGACGAATTAAACATAGAAGTAGTGGAAAGAATTGGGGACTCTCGGTATTTTGCTAGAGAGAACGAGAACAATGATGATTTATTTACTTCCTTCTATGATTTTGGTATGAATTTTATACCCAGTGATGGTCGTATGGAAGAGATAGGTATATCCGCTCTGGACGAGTGGTTCAGTTACAACCCGAATGTAGACATAGACGCAGCTAATAAACCCCTGTGCTACGTCCACAAAGATTGCGGGAACTTAATTGATTCCTTAATTAATTATAATTCTAAAGGAAAAAATGATGAATCCCTAAAGGATTTTTTTGACGTTATCCGGTACTTACGTATGGCAAATGCTGGCGAAGGTCCGGATCACATACAGTCAAGAGATTTCCAAACAATTAACAGAAGCAAAGGAGGTTACTAATGCCTAAGAAAAAATTAACTCAAATATCAGAAGAATACGGTATTCCTTTTGAGGAAAGCCTAGAACTAGTTTTCAAAGAACTAGAGGAAGAAATGGTTACCGGAAAGGGTAAGAACACTTGGATTAACGAATGCGGTCAGCGAGTTCTGGAAGAATTTATTTCTATGCCGGTTCTTTACAGAGGTCCGATTGTAAATCAACCCCCGAATCCGAACTTTGTTATTGTGTACATAAAGGACATAACGAAGAAGGTTCCGGTAAAAATACCCGTTAGGATGCGGAATATGTTAACTCCCGGAAAGGTCATTTACGTAGAGGCGGATAACAGCGGTCCTCAAACTAAATACAACTGGGTAAAAACAAATAAACGCAGTTGATACGTGTGGTATTATAAATACAAACTATGGAAAGCGCCGAAATTTCACAAGATTTAACTTACAAGGGTAAAGAACCAAGCGTCAGAACATTACGTTATGCATACGACCAAACGGTTGTAGAATTAGAGTCCTACTTTGATTTATGCAGAACAAGTTACGATGATCGCCGAAACTGGTGGGCTGGCAAAAGCCGGGATCACAGGAAGCACGGTGCGGATGCTTTCCCTTGGGAGGGCGCTGCTGATATGGAGGCCCATACGATTGATGAAAGGATTACTCGTTTAGTTTCTTTGTTTATGTCCAGCCTTAATAGGGCAAACATTAAGGCCTTTCCGGTTGAATCCAGCGACGCTCCCCGGTCTAAAATTGTATCCAGTTTTTTAAAATGGATGTCAACATCCGGGTATATACCGCGTTTAAAGAAAGAAATGGAACTAGGTGCTAATTACTTATTAGAGCGGGGTATATTAATTTCATACGTAGGTTGGAACAGGGAGGACAGATCCTATTTGCAAAAATTAGATCTGGATCAAATAGCTCAAATAGCACCAGAAGTTGCTAANNTTATTATAGAAGGAACTAACGATTATGATGTAGTAACTTTATTAATGACAACTTTTCCGGGCATTAGCGAAAAGAGAGCTAAGAAAGCTATTAAGTCATTAGCTAAAAAAGGAGAAGCGGAGTTACCCATAGTACGCCGTCAAATAAACGCACCCGACGTTAAGACACTTGCGCCCGATGGTGATTTTTTCTTTCCTCCGTACGTAACGGATCCACAGCGCGCTCCTTATTGCTTCTGGAAGACTTATTACACCCCTCAAGAGTTGCAGAACAAGGTTTCTACGGACAACTGGGATGAAGACTTCGTAGATTACGTTATAGAAAAGTACAGGGGCGTAAATGTAAACTCAATAGAGCGCGAGCAAGAAGGCCGCAGGAGTAATTCAATGTCGGACAGCGCTTACGAAGCTAACGAATTGATTGAGATTGTTTACGCGTATCAAAGGTTAATAGACAAAGAAGATGGTTCAGAGGGCATTTACTGCACAGTTTTTCACAAGGAGTTCGATGGCAATGATGAAGCCCCGGGGTACGCTAAGTTCGAGCTATTAAATGGCTACGAAGATTACCCAATTGTAGTAACTAAACTTTCCGAAGATAGCAAAAGGTTGTACGACACTCAAACTATCCCGGACATTCTTCGCGGGATTCAGAATCAAGTAAAGGTTGAGCGGGACTCACGCATAGATCGAAACAGCCTAGCTACACTACCTCCGATTTTGCACCCAGTTGGTCAAGCACCAACAGATTGGGGACCGGGAAGAATGATACCTTACAGACGTAAAGGAGATCTGGATTTTGCACCTACTCCTCCGCCCCCTACTGGTTCTATAGAGATAGAACAAACTATGGAACAGCAAGCGGACAGATTGTGTGGATTGGACGAAACAAGTCAAATATCTCAAGTTCGTAAGCAATTTTTAGTGGATAAATTTTTACAACACAACGCTGAAGTTCTAAAAATGTGCTACAGGTGTTTCCAAAGATTTGGACCGGATTCAATGTTTTTTAGAGTTACTGGTTCTCCCGATGCGCAAAAATTCAACAAGGGCGACCCGGATGAAAACTACGACATTACCGTAAATTACGACGTTCTAAGTAATGATCCCGAAACTCAACAGAAAAAACTTGAACAAATGGTTTCCCTCACTCAACTTGATCGTAATGGTCGTATTGATATCAATGCTTTGCTTGACGCAGCTGCTTTTGCTGTCGATCCGGTTATTGCCGATAGCGTTCTTCAGCCCGCGGAAGCCGCACAGGAACAAATTGTAAATCAAGTAACTGATGACTTATCTAAAATATTCGCCGGTATTGAAATGCCAGCGCGTCCTAACGGTGCTCAAATTGCTATGCAAATTATCCAGCAGTATACTGCTCAGCCAGATATTACTGCTAGGTTGCAGTCCGATGAATCCTTCGCAGCTAGAATGGAAAAATATATGGGGCAGTACACCTTCCAAATGCAGCAAATGCAAAACGCCGAGATTGGTAAGATTGGAACGAACCCAGCCCAAATGGGAAATGTTCAAACGCAATCAATGGACCAAGGGGGGTACTAGATTGAATTTACTAGAAAGTATAGTGCTGGGAGCGACTTCTGCTAATACTGAGCCGAAGTCCAATCCTTCGACTGAAGATAAAATGATGGGTTCTCAAGGAATAAATCCGTTTGAACCCAATCAGTACGCACCGACTATTAAATTGCACGAAAGGGATCCTTATACTAAAGGCCCGATCTTAACATCTAGGATTATATTCGATCACGAGACTACAGGAACTGCTGGGTACGGCAGGTACGGAATACCACCCGGAACTGTAATAACAGAAGAGGATGCGGATCAATTCTTAGTAGAGGACATTACTAAAAAATTAAAAGTAGTATCGGATTTAATTCCGGGATTTAAGGATATGCCCTTCGAGCTTAGGGATGCTTTATTACAATCCGCCTACAGAGGAGGTATTACGGGCAGCCCTAAGACTATGGATTTAATAAATAGGGGTGAATACAAAAAAGCTGCTAAAGAATTTTTAGACCACGACGGTTATAGAAGGGCTAAAGAAAATAAACAATACAAGGGTATAGCACCGAGAATGGAAAAACTTCGTGATGCTTTACTCAAATACGCTGAATAATTTATGACACTAGAAGATGATCTTAAAACATTAAGTAACCACGAGAGTTTCGCTCGTTTTTTACAAGTTATCAGCGATCTCCGCGAGGAGACTATAGAAGATTTGCACAACGCAAATAACGAAACAATTCAGCAAGTATCGGGTCGTATATTAACTTACGATCAAATACTACAAATGTGCGATTGGAGAAATTTAAGAAATAAATTTTCTGAAAGAATTTAACTTGATACATAAGTTATAATATAACCATCGCCTACGCTCGGCGTTAACAAGCGGAAACATTATGTCAGAAGAAATCACAGTGGGGGACGCTGAACCCACAACAGAAACAACAGCGCTACAGTCAAATATGTCAGCGGCGGATTTTGTAAATCGTCGCTTGGGAAAACAAAATGAGGAAACTCAAGCAGTTAACCCAAATATTGAAGCCGGAACAGAAGAGGTGGAAGAAACTAAAGTTGAGAGCAACCTAGCGGAAACCAATTCAGAAGTTCCAGCTGAACAACCGGAAGGATCGGAAGATTCTGAAGATGTTCTTTCACAGTTAGATCTAGATGATATGTCCGAAGACGACCTTCGTGAACTATCCGAAAAGCTAGGAAGTAGAGCAGTAGCTCGTTTTGGTGAACTTACGGCAAAAAGAAAAGCCGCTGAGGAAAAACTACAACAGCTAGAGGCTGAACTTAAAAACAACAATCCATTAGAAGGGACTCAAGAAGTAACCAATAATCCGTACGATACTATACAAGATATAGAAGGTTTACAGGAAAAGGCGAATGAAGTCCAGAATGTCATAGAATGGGCGGAGGATACATTGTTTAATGCAGACGGATACGGACCGGAAGATATTGTTACGGAAGTTGAGGGAAAATCCTTAACCAAAGCTGACGTTCGCCAGAGTTTACTCAACGCGCGCAAAGCTAGGGATAAGTTTTTACCGGCTCAATTAAAAACCCTTAATTTAATAAAACAAGGAAAACAACTTGAGAACGCTTTTCAAACAAAAGCTGAACAGGAGTTAAATTGGTTAAAGGGGAACGACAACGACGTACGCAAACAATACGAGTCAATTATTGGAGACGATCGCTTTATTGAATTAAGGAAATCGGCTTCACCGGAAGTGCAAGCGCAATTAAATTACTTAATGGCGCACGCTGCTAACAGTATGTTTACCAGAACTGAAATAAAGGGAGGGGTTGGTTCACCAACTTTAAAACCTACTAGGACTGGGGCAACTGCATCATCTGCATCTGAAAAATCTGTGGGAAAAACGGTTAAGGAATTAAAAAACTTTAATCAACAATTTAGACAGTCTGGCAACAAGAGTGATTTCATAGCTCTCAGAACCCTTCAATTAAAAAACAAATAATCCTTATTAATATATACAATGTCATTTTCTAATACATTCGATACAACTAATCAAGGGTCTGCTGTTTCTAACAGAGAAGACTTGACTGATGTTTTGTCAATTCTTGCTCCCGAAGAAACTCCGATCCTTTCATCTGCTTCTAAGCAGAAAGCCTCAGCTACATTCGTAGAATGGACAGTGGACAAACTAGCGGACGTAAGCATTTCTGGAATCTCAGAAGGTGCTGATGTTACTGCTTTCACTGACAAATTCGCCGGACGTGCAAAACTAGGTAACCGTGTACAAAAATTCCGCCGGGACTATATGGTGTCTGATATGCAAGACGCTGTTGATTCAGTCGGACCAGCTAAAATCGCTCAAGCAGAAGCTAAATCAATTCGTGAACTAAAACGCGATATTGAAGGTGCTATCTCTGGCCGCCAAGATTCTACTACAGAAAATGGTGCCGGAACTCCTAACGCTCTTCGTGGCTTAAGCAGATGGCTAGGTGCTGGAAACGGTGGATTAATTCCAGCGGCTCCAACTGACATCCCAGCTGATTACAGAACTCCAGATGGTAATAACTCAATACTTGGTTCCGCTTATACCGAAACTGAATTAAACAGCCAAATCTCTTCAATCTTCCGCGAAACCGGTACAGTTGATGATTTAATGCTTATCGCAGACACTAGCCTACGTACTCAAATCTCTGATTTTGCTCGTTTTGGTGTAGATGGCGGTGCTAACGCCGGTGTTCGTTCAGTCAATTACGACGGTAACAGCTCAACAATCAAACTATCCGTTGAATTGTATCAATCAGATCACGGTATCGTTTCTGTTGTTAATATGAACCCAGCTTGTGCTCCTTCAGTTACTAACGGTGACACTGGAAATAACCAAGATGGTTTATTAGTTAACCCAGAATACTACGGTGTTCACGAGTTAATTCCAATGGGCTCAACCCGTCTACCTAACTTAGGTGGTGGTGAGCGTGGTTTCGTTGATTGTGCTCTTACATTAGGTGTTTATCACCCACGTGCACACGGTCAAATCGTTACTTAATCATTAAACAAGGAGAAACAATTATATGTCAAAATTAACTATTAATGAAGCTAACGGAGATTTTACTCACGTTTTAGTACTTACAGCACAAGATATCGTCAACTCCGCCGGAGCTAGAACAGTCTGGGGACAAATCCCGGCTGGTGGCGCTGTCGATGTTGCTTTCGCTGTTGAATCAGTAGCTCTTGTTGGAGCCACTGACATTACACTAGAAGTTGGAACCGGAACTAACGATGATAGTCTCATCGACAGCTTCGACATCGACGCTAATGCTGGTGCAACTGCTTACAACACTGGAACAGATTTCATTCAAGCTGATGGAAACACTACTGTCGCAGCTGGAGCTTCTCCAGTTGCTGGCTCTGGTGGTGCCGCTGCTACGAATCTTATCTACGATTTCGGTGGAACAGTAGCTAACTTAACAGCTGGTGAAGTTATTATTGGAGTTCGTGTATTCGACCCAATGCGCTTCTCACAAGCTTAACACTTAAATTTGGTCGGGGGCGAAAGCCCCCCGCCTTTTTTTAACTTAAAATTACTTATGGTTGATATTATTACGGACATACCCAGAAGTTTTACCGACGGTGAAATAGACGCAGCCTTCTTGGCTGAAATCAAGAGTGGTTTTCAATTAGAAAAAGAAACCGAGCACGAACGAGTAGCTGTAGCTAAAAAGGAAGCGCACGAAATGAAGGGCGCTTGTCACCCATCTTTGGGCCGTCCAATAGCTACTATGCCCGCGCGTGATTTTTTTAGACTTACTAACAAGTACGGTCACAAAGAAGTACATTCAAAAGAGTTCTTGAAGTACTACCAGAAAAAATTCCCAGAACTTACCCCTAATAAAATATAACAATGGCAACGTATCCAACAGACACATATACAAATCTTAAAGAAAGATTTAAATCAATAGCGGGCTTGCAATCGTTGGAAACAACCGATGAAGCCTTTTTCAGACAAGCAATCAATCGTCGATTCAGAACAGCATATCAACGTTATCCGTGGTATGAGTTCACGATTGTAGGCGAGCAAGTAGCTATCGCTACATCGGACGACAATCAAATAATTACTTACGGAAGTAACAAGGATTTAGCCAATAACGCTGATACTATTTTCCGCGTTCACAAAGCTAATCCTAGTGAAACTTTATACCCGGAAGAATACACTTACATCAGTATGATTGCTGACAGCGGTAACCCACACGCGGGTGACGTTGCAATTAAAATTTTAAGCCCTACTGTTCTAAATAGCGTTAACGCTTTCGTTACGTACCGCAAGGATGTAGAGGATGTAGTCAAGGACGGATCCGGAAGTACTGGATTGTTCGGTAACGAAGGCGGGGATACATCCAACATTCCGTTTAGATTCTTTGAATATATGGCATTCGGTGCTTACGCTGACTTCTTACGTGGAGACGGTCAAACACAAAAAGCTCAAGTAGAAGATCAAAACGCCGAAATGATACTACGTCAAGAAATTGACATCGTTCGGAATCAAAGCCGTCAGTTCCGTCACGACATATTGCAGTACAGACCTCAAACTCAGTTCCGCCGTCACAACGTACAAGCCGGTGGTTCTCCTTTGAATGCAACTGAAACAATGTTGGACAACAACGTTCAGTAATAAAATATGCCATCGGACGCTACATTTATTAATGTCAGAAAATCTTTCCAAGCTATAGCCGGCTTGGAGAGTATGACAGAGATGGATAATTTTTTCTTTGAGCAATCTATGAATAGAGCCGCACAAAGAGCTTATGACGCATCTCCTTCTTGGCCTAGGTACTTAGTTCCTTCCGAGCTTCGAAGAGTAGCGGCTTTAACCGTTGATAATGTTAGTGTAGATAGCGGAGTACCCAATCAACCCTATAGAATATACGCCGTTCAATCGCAAGGAGGCGGAAATGCGGGTGGTCAAGTTTCGTCCGGATTGCAAAGCAATATATACGTTACGAACACTTCTCCCTCTAGGTACTTAATTAGGAAATACGCGGGCAATACTTGGCTTTGGACTTTAGCTAGTGCACCCACTTTTCAAGCCAACACCGACGGAAGTGCTTTCGTATCGGCAATCAGCGGAGTTATTGCACAAAGTTACAGCATTGTAACTTTAGGAGAAGAAAACCCTTGGGATGTCTCTAGCTGGGTGGACGGTACCGCAGACGCAAACTCCGTTAATATATCCATTGAGGAAGCTCTCGTTATTCCATACTCTCAGACCGGACTTGGCAACGTGGGTGAATTTATTAGGGTACACAAGCAGAAGTCTACAATTAAAAATTCTGCTTTGGAGTACGATTTTTTCATAGATAGCCAAGGTGCTAATGTTATAGACGGTAGTGCAAATGTGATTACGCACTCAAACGAAGGTAGTGGACTAACTGAGTATTCTAATAATTTATACGCTACTTACAAAAAGAAATATAGTTCAGCGTTTACTGAAACTAGTACGGATGTACCGGCTGAGTTTTTTGATTACATAATTTACTCCGTGCTTGCCGATTTTTACACAGGGGATGGACAAACGGAGAAAGCATTGATAGCGGAACAAACAGCTGAAAAAATGCTAGAAAAGGAATTATTTAAAATAGATATTAAATCCAATAACAATTCAATCAATAGAAAATTCTCAACTTACGTCAATCGCCAAAGCCGTTGACATACAAAGTAAAATAGTCCTATGGCAAACTCATACGTAACCAACTTATATCCAAAGCCGACCGCTGGAGTGTCGGACCAAACCCTTGCGGTATCAGATGCTGCTGTGCAGTTCGGAACTGCGTTTAATAGCTTGACTCGATACATTGTACTAGATGTGCAACTAGCAGACGTTCGAGTAACCTATGACGGTTCAGCTCCTACAAGCACAAACGGTCACATCCTTTTTGCTGGACGTTCATACACTTGGAGTAAACAAGC
>JGI24004J15324_10001073_pt1 | contig 10939 bp, 16 predicted proteins | sample LinPmetageLP32_FD_15324 | JGI IMG/M metagenome (IMG submission 15324)
ACCTTCTGAAAAATCTAGTATAGTTATATATTTCATAGTTGTATTATTTTAGTAGAAATCATAGTATATATCTAGTACTTTAGACTTTTGTTCATCAGTTAGTTTAGTGTAATGCTTGTCGAAGACTCGCCAAGATATTTTTAGTAGTGTGTAAGATTTAGTGCACATAGTATTATTATTTTAAAGATTATTAATTAGTTTAGTTTGAAAGCGTTGGAATACATATACTTCATCGAGTAATTCTTGTGGAAGAACTGGTAGTATTTCATGGTTACTTTGTAGCCAGAGTGATAAGAGCGATATGTATTTTATACGTTTCATTTTATTATATTATCGACTTGTTGTCGTATTTTGTTTGTGTTATCCGTAGATACCAAAAGAACTTGGAGCTCCATTAGTATATATGTGGAATAATAGCATTAGTGAACAAGATATTATTAGTGTCAGTGATGAGTATACAAATACTCCTGTAAGTATGTTTAATACCTTATTGTGATGAAATTTTCTCATAGTTTGATTTTATTTGTTTATTATTAGTAGACGTGAGTAGAATCGAACTACTACTAACCATTACGTCTGAAATCTCACCAGTTTGTGTATCATTCTGGTTCGGTGAGTCACCATTTAGAGAGAGTAGTTTACTGTACTTCGACTACTTCTCTGACTGAAACTGGCACGTTATTTGATGAAGTATATGATTTATACTTGATGAAACATGGCATAGTTTCTAGTTTACTTTTCATAATTTCGAATACTTTATCGTGATTGTAAGTACAAGTTTTACCGTTTTTGAAGTTGACAGTAATGTTTTGATTTTTACCGATTAGAGATTTTCTGATTACGAATCTTTTAGAAATTAAATTTGACATAGTTTATTTATTTAAGTTATTATTATTTATTAGTTTGTTACATTTATATTATCGAATTGGATACGTATTTGTTATGTATTAATTAGAGGTTATTTTGTATTTAATATAGTTAGTATTTAATAGTTTAGTTATATTATGTTTTTGATATTGAGATAATATAATTATTTTATTGTTTAAAGATTTAATATTATAATGATTGTTAGTTAGAATATTAATAGTTTTTTTGATTTGATATTTGTTTGTAGTTATATTGATAATGTTATATTTAATTGGTTACATAGATATTATCGAATGAGTATCGTATTTGTCTTGTAAAAGTAGTATAATTGTTTAGTGTATAAAATTAGTTGTAGAGTATTCCACAATGTGTCAAGATGTCATACACAAGACAGTTTGTCATATGTCGTAATGTCATGACAATCAGTCATATGTGTCATGTCAATGTGTCACGTGAGTGGGCAGGGCGAGGGTGTATAGCAACAAGCATGGTAGTAATGCAGAGTAAATACGGAGTGATGAGGATAATAACAATGTAACTAATAACAATAACAAGCATGATAATAAATATATGTATGGTGATGATGGTGGTAGTAGTATGGCTGGGCCACTACTGGTAATGTCTGGAATATCTAGGTGAAACGAGTGAGAGCTAGTATGGTGGTGAGGTAATGCTATACACGGTGGAGGGGGTATATACGTGGTAAATGGGATATATGAGGCGGGGCTGGGTAAAAATATTTGGTTTTCCAAAATGATGGCGGGTCGTGAGGAGTAGGAGCAACACTACCTCTCTAATTATTTAACAACTTTTTTGTGACACTAGCCTTATAAGGTATATAAGTAACACCCTATTGTCACATTTTAACTTATCACTTTATTGTGTAACTATATATCATATGGGACAAAAGCTATCAGCTCAAGCAAAGAGAGACAAAGCGGCACGTGACTTAGCGTTTGCTAAAACACCGGCTAGGAGAGCTAAAAAAGCACATGCTCAACGTATGGCTAGAAAGAATCCCAGAGCGTCACAGGGTAAAGACTACGATCATAAGGATCAAAGATACGAAACCCCTTCTACTAACAGAGGTAATGACGGGCAAGGAACTAAAAAAGAAAGTGGTAAAAGGTATGCCACTTAATTAACCTAATACCTAAAAACAAATACTAACGTCCGAAAGGACAAACAAAAACAATTAATTATGGGATGCAAAAAACAATTATCATTCGCAGTACTTGACGGAGCTGGCAACAGTTACACGCACTATTTATCAGTANANAGTAAAACTAATTTTGGGCAAGCTACACACAACGGACTTTCTTTATTAGTAAGTGGAGAAAGTGGATTAATCACTATTACAGTTAATGCTGTAGCAGACTGGAAAGCTATTGAAGCTTTTCAAGCAGCTTACAACACGTTAATGGGAGATTCTCAATTAGCTTTACAAGCTGTAACATTAGGAACAGTAGTACCTTCTGCAGTAGTAGTAGCGTAAGTTACAAACCTTTAGATTTAAGGCGTCTTAATCGGCGCCTTACTTCTATTTTTATTAATTTTAAAACCAAAACCAATGACACTATTTCATTACCAGACTAGCACACAGTTTAGTCAACCGCAAATTACAGAAGAAACCATTAATCTTTGGAAACATCTTTCAGAAAAAAAGAACTGGAGAATAACCCAATTACCAAGTGGATATTATCAATCAGAATACAGAGACCCAGATTGCGAGTGTAATCCTGAAAAGGACACATGTTGTGAAAAATGGATCGACGTAACAAGAAGAGAGACCGTAGAAGGAGCTGAGCAAGCTATTGACGGATCTGTCGAGCACTACAAAAGGAAAGTTAATTATTTAAAAGGACCTACAGTAGTAAAAACATTCAAGTAAACCACGTAAATACAATTTAATATAATGAATTTTAATAATCCAAACAGTATAGTTAAGGATTTGACCTTTAATAAAAAGGCAAGTACTAAAATAATGAAAGGTGTAAACAAGCTAGCAAGGGCTGTAAGCTCAACTCTTGGTGCATCTGGAAAATGTGTGATCTATGAAGATACCATGGGTCAGCCGGTGATAACAAAAGATGGTGTAACCGTTGCGGAAAGCGTAGTCTTAATGGATCCGGTTGAGAACATTGGTGCAACTTTAATAAAAGAAGCCGCATCAAAAACAGTAGAAGAAGCAGGCGACGGTACCACAACGGCAACCGTCCTTGCTCATTCTATATTACAAAGCTATAATGAGTACGAAGGGTGGGAAACTCTAAGAAATATAAAAAATGGCATAGATTACTCTAAAGATAAAGTTATAGAGTATCTAGAAAAAATAAAAAAACCCGCAGACGAAGACTTAATTAAGCATGTTGCTAGAATATCTTGCAATAATGACGAAATTTTAGGTAATCTAATAGCAGAAGCCTACGAAAAAGTAGGGAAAAACGGCGTAGTTTTGATGGAGGGCTCAAAAGATGAGCAAACACACATCGAAATTGTTGATGGAGTCGAACTTCATGGCTGTAAAATAAAATCACCGCACTTATTAACTGACAAAGACAATCAAAAAGCAATATTAGATGATCCGTATATCCTAATTATTGATGGTCCTGTCGAAAACGTGCGTAATATACAAGTAATATTAGAATTTATCATAAAAGGTGGTAAATCTTTGCTTATTATGGCAGATGTTGGTCAACAACCTTTTGCAACATTGTTAATGAACAAGGTAAAGGGTAATATAAAAGTAAATGTTATTGATTTACCTGGCTTTGGGCCATCTAAGAGAGATACTTTGGAAGACTTAGCGCTATTAACCGGTGCTAAAGTTATAAGTGAAGAGCTTGGAGATGATATGGACATGTTAAAGCCTGATGTTTTAGGTAGAGCAAAAAAAGCTGTTACTGATAAAAGATCAACTGTGCTTACAGTAGACAAAGATCCTAAGCTTTTAAAAGAAAGGATTAAATCTGTAGAAAAGAAAATAAAAGAAACTAAAGATAAGTATTGGAAAGGTCTTCATAAGAATAGACTAGCTATGTTATCAGGTTTAGTTGGTATAATAAAAGTCGGTGCTTATTCTAAAGTTGAGCAAAAAGAAAAAATGGATAGAGTTGAAGATGCTCTATACGCTACAAAAGCTGCAATTGAAGAAGGTATAGTGCCAGGTGGTGGTATAGCTTTATTAAACGCGGCTCAAAGAGTGGAAAACCATGGTGGTGCAGGCGAGCTTATACTTTTAAGCGCAATACAAGCTCCTTTTGAAAAAGTGTTAGATAATGCTAATATGATAGAAAGAACAGCTTGGGCTGAAGGTTGGGAAGAAGGCGAAGGTATAGATGTTACATGTGGCTGTACTAAAGATATGGTAGAAGTTGGTATTGTTGATCCTTTGTTAGTAACTAAGTCTGCTTTAAACCACGCAGTAAGTGTTGCTAAAACAATTATGTCTGCTGATTGTGTAATTTCAAACGTCAGAGAATAATGAAAGCAATAAACTACTACATAGTAATAGAAAAGATAAAAGAAGAACCAAGAGAGGTTGGTGGTCTTATTATCGCAGAATCAAAAGATACAGAGGTTAGATACAAAAAAGCTAAAGTAATAACAGTTGGTGACAAAGTACAAGGGGTTGTAGAAAATGATATTATTTTTTATGACAAACACGCTGGTCACGGTATTTCTTACAAAGAAAAAGTATATACAGTTATTAACTTAGGTGATGTAGTTTTAGTTGAATGAGACTAAGCGCGTCTGATATAAGAGATATGAATTTGTTTAAGTATTACAGGCTCGTTAGAAAGTGGGCCTGTAAAACTTATGACTTAAAAGACGCAGATTTAGAATTACTTATATATTTAGATTGCAAAACTCATTTTACACGTAATGATTTTATAGAGGGTGTATATACATACTCCTGGGACAAAGCCAGATGGGAACGACTGCGTAAAGCAGGTTGGATCGATGTTTGGCGTCACCGAAACCGCACTTCAATTAAATACAGCGTTTACAAAACTTCTTTCAGATGTAGACAGCTAATCTCAAGAATTTACAGAATATTGCTCGCCGAGGAGGATTTACCTACTAGCGAGCGAAGCAAGTTTTACAACAATAAGTCGTATACAGATAAGGTGTATAATAAAGCCATTGATGATATGATTAAAGATAAAAATAGATAATCATGGCATACAAAGGCTACAAAGGATGCGGACCAAAAAAATTAGGTGCATCACCAATCAAACAACGACAAAGCGTAATGCAGAAAGAAGACGGTAGCGCGTACACTAAACAAGATGCAGATAACGAGCACAAAAGAAAATTAGCAGCAAGTGTTAAAGATGTTTCTGTAGAGTCAACAAGAAAAGGTGGTTATGTAGGTGGAGGAATGATAAGCGGCGGAAAAATATTAAGTGGCGCTACACAAATTGCTAAATTTGCAGCTAAAAATATAGCTAAAAAAGGCGGTGCAGCACTTTTAGATTACCAGGGATAAAAAATTAAATAACTAACTAACATAAAAACAAAATAATGGCTTACAATAAAACACCATTTAAAATGATGGGTAAATCACCCATGATGAAAGCATTAGTAGGTAAACAGGGTAACTTACCAATGCACTTGCAAGAAAAAATAAAAGCTGCACCAGCGAAGCAGGTTAAGCAAGATTCTTCTGGAGTTAAAGATGTAATGACTGGATCTCCAGCTAAAATGTATAAAAAATCTCCAGTTAAACAAGTTAAAGTTAAAGACCTACCTGAAAAAGCTGTTGAAACAGGCGAAAAAATAATCAAAGGCGGTAAGAAGCTAATTAAAAAAATAGGTAATATTACTTTAATAAGTAAAGAAAGACAAGATTGTAAAAAAGCTGGTGGTAAGTATTCAAAAAAAGGAGGATGCTTCATGCCTAAGTCTCCGGCTAAGAAAAAAGGATGCAGTAAAAAATATTAATATGGGAACAAAAGGAACAACAACAATGCCAATAACCATGAGAGCTAAGGCTGGAGAGTTTACTGGTGAAAAAAGTCAAAGCTACGTAAAAGCAGCAGAAGGTGTAATAACCACTGCTTCCGGTGGTATGCCAATTCAAACAAAGCCTGAGTCTTATTTATTTAACAACTCACCTAAATCTCCAATAGATGGTTCAGGTGGAGGAGATAAAAAAGGCGGAAAGTAAAATGGCTTATATACAGCATAAAAGCCCTTTTAAACAAAGAGAAGATTATCCTGTAATAGAAAAAAAGCTAGACAAAGGTGTTATAGCTGAAGCTAATAAAGATGGAACTATATTTGTAAGCAAAGATGTTTCACCTGTAGTTCAAAAACACGCTGTTAAGGAAGAGATAGAGCACCAAAAAGACATGGAGTCAGGTAAGTTAGATTACACTGACAACAACGTGAAGTATAACGGTAAGAATTACCCTCGTAAAAATGGTAAGATACTGTATAGTGGAAAATGGCTGCAAGAAGGTGATAATAGATTTCCTTGGGAAAAAGGAGCAAAAGAAAGAGCTTATGGCTCAGTAAAAAACGCATAATATGGGATTTAAGTTAAGATTAAAAAACGTGCAGCAAGGAAGCGCTAAAGCTAGTCCTTTTAAAATAAATGACTCTTTAGTCATGGGAGCTGGAATTGCAGCTAAAAGCTTTAATAATTTTGGAGGTGGATATAACCAAGGTTTAAATCAAACTATACCACAAGTCGATGATAGCGGTGATGATACTGGTGGTTCTGAAGTGTCAGCAAAAAAACAAACATGCGCTGAAACTGGGTTAACTGGTGATGCTTTGAAGCAATGTCAAGATAATGTAAATAAAGATTTTCTTGATAACGATAAAAAGAAAAAAGAAGCAGAAGCAGAAGCTAAAAAAGAAAAAGATTGTCAAAGCCAAACAAATTCAAAAGGTAAAAAATATAAAAATTGCGCAGCAATTGAGAGAGACGATCCTAATTACTTAAAAGGTATCATGAACGAGGAAACAGAAAAAAATCTTAACACAGATCCTTTGCCGGCTTTAGATTTAACAAGTTCAAATAAATTTAAAGAAGCAGAAAAAAAAGCTGGTACTTTACCCGAAATAGGTAAATTACCAAAAAGATAAAAAACTAACAATTATGGCATTTAAAATGAAAAGAGCTGGGGTAAATCTCAGATCAACAACTAGAGTAGCTCCACAGCTAACAAAATATCAAAGTTCATCACCTTTGCATCAAGCAGATATAACGGTTAGAGGTACAGGCGATGACCAAGTTGACATCCAAGGTGTTGTTGTTAACGATACAACTCAAGAAGGTACAAAAGTTGATAGAAAAACAAACAAGGTTTATGCTGATGACGAAAAAGCTTGTACAGAGGCTAGAAGAAAAAAGTTTTATGCAAATGATCCAGAAGGTTTTAAAGCAGAGTGTGATGGTTACAAGACAAGCACTATAACTTGTAATGACGGATCAGAACCTATAATAGATGAAAACGGTGAACCAAAGTGTCCTGGTGGCAAAAGTGAAGATATTAGTAATGTAACCGGTAATTATACATCACCTGGTGAAATGCAACCTTTAACTCATATACTCAACCCTAGAGAGATGAGAAGAAATAACAGAATGCTTAGAATAGGTTCTGATGGTGATGAAAGATCAATTAAAAAAGCTAACAAAAACATTAGACAAGCTATAAGACGTGGTCAAGAGCCTAGTGAAAATGATTTAGCTATTATATCTGGACAAGCACTAGGTAATTACGATGGCTTAAATATGAAGCAAGATTCATCAGGTTACAGAGATTGGTTTACTGGTCAACAATATAAATCAGTTCAAACAAATCCAGGTGGTGAAATGGGTAAAGATAAAAACTATAATGATTTAGTAAGAAACGCGGCAAAAGATCTTTATGCAGCTGATCCTTCTAAATATCCTGATGAAGCTAGTCTTTTAGCTGCTGCTGAAAAAGCAACCTTACAAGCTAGAACAGACGGGGACGGAAGTGATTCTAGAGTGGCTGGAGGTAAATACCTAAGCCGTAGAACTAGAAAGTTAATGGAAGACAGAAACGTTGATACTAGTCGCTTTGGTAATTTTGGTAAAAAAGGTAAAAGTAAAAGAAAAAGAGATTACGATAAAAGAAAAGTAACAAAATATAATAATGAACTAAAAAGTGTTCAAAGTGCTTTTGATGCTGACGGTAATTTTGACAAAGAGAAAGCTGGTATGTCTAAAAGAAAATATGACAAACTAAAAAGAAAATCAGAATCAAGAGGTGGTGATGTAAGTGCTTTTAAGAAAAAAGGTTCACCAATACACATGACTGTAAATGTAACTAAGCCATCTTACAAAATGGGTGGATTTGGATCTAAATAGTTATGGGTTTTAAACTACCAAATAAAAGCATAAAATCAGCAATATCTACAACTGGCTATAAATCTAATAGTCCAGATGTAGATAATGATGTTAATATAATACCTAGTAATAAAATTACTATGAAAGGTGTTGATTTTCCTGTAAAAGGCGTAGGTAGTAACGGTGTTACAAAAAACATGAAGCCAGGAGAAGACTATGATTTTGGTGATGCTGATTATGTTGTTGAAACACCTATAAAACAATCTAATAAAAGAACTAAAGGTAAAGGTAGACATTTTAGAAAATCAGAAGAAGGCGCTGGTATGACATCAGCTGGTGTTGCTTCATATAGAAAACAAAATCCAGGTAGTAAGTTAAAAACAGCTGTAACTGGTAAAGTAAAAGCCGGTAGTAAAGCTGCTGGGCGTAGAAAGTCTTTTTGTGCAAGATCAAAAGGCTGGACAGGTGAAAGAGGTAAAGCTGCAAGACGCAGGTGGAAATGTTAATATATATATTATGCCTAAAAAGAAATTTAGTGAAACAAAAGTCGGAAAGTTTTTATCAAAAGCTGCTCCAGGTATATTAGGAACCGTGGGTGACATACTACCTGATAACGGTTTATTTGGTGTTGTAAAAAATCTTATATCAAAAGATGAAGCAATGCCGGTTGAAGACAAAGAAAAAGCTTTAAAGCTATTAGAACAAGATATGGTAGAAATGCAAGAAATAAGTAAGCGTTGGGCTAGCGATATGAAAAGCGATTCATGGCTTAGTAAAAACACGCGTCCACTTACGCTTATATTTTTAACAGTATCGATGGTATTGTTAATATTTTCAGACAGCTTAGGTGATTCTTTTGACGTTGACTCCGGTTGGGTTGACTTATTGAAATCATTATTAATAACTGTGTACGTGGCATACTTTGGTTCACGAGGCGCAGAAAAATTTAAGAAAATATCTAAATAATGGCTAGACTTAATCAATATCCATTAGATGGTAGTATAGACAAAACAGATATACTAATAGGATCAGATAATGGTGGAACCACTAAAAACTATAAAGTAGCAGACATAGGTAAAGCTATAAGTAAATTTAACATGTCTGGGCAGCCTCAAATATGCTACAGATACAATAAAGGGGCTAATTTAATTGGTAACTTAAGTATAGTTGGTCAAACAAACGCAACTAAAACATTTACATCAATAAATAGTATCGTAGTAAGTAAATTTGCTTTTGGTGAATCTAACACTGCTGAAAACATTTTATTAAACATGGTTGGTCAAGAGATTACTATAACAGATATAGATAATCCAAATAACTTTGGTGCTTATACTTTAGACTCAGCAACCGTTTTATCTAGTGATAATAATTTTTACACACTGGCTCTCTTCAACACTGGAGGTGCCGGTAATATTGTTTTTGAACAATTCTATGTAATGACTAGTAAGAAAGGTGATTTATCTTTTGTACATACTCAAACTAATGCTTCTAATACTTGGTCAATAACACATAACTTAGGTAAAAAGCCAAGTGTAACAATAGTAACAACAACAGACACAACCGTGATAGGTGAAGTAACATATAATAACGACAATCAATTAACAATAAGCTTATCTAGTGCTAACTCTGGTAAAGCGTATCTAAACTAACAATAACTAACAAAACTTAAAAAATGGCATTAAAATATTTAGTTGACTTGAACATCAACGATAACGTTCTTCAAAATGCAAGAGTGTTTTCAAGCGGAACTGCACCAACCGGTTTAAAAGGTGCTATTTACGTTGACACCGCTGATAGTAATAAATTAAAATACCACAACGGTAGTGGATTCGTAGCTTTAGGAACCGGTACAGCTACTGGTGATTTAACAGCTATTGTAGCTGGAGCTGGTTTAACAGGAACAAGTTTAACTGGTCCAGTACCTACGTTAAACGCAGGCGCAGGAACAGGTATAACTGTTAACGCTGACGACATTGCTGTTAGCGCTGCTCAAACAGGTATAACTAGTATTAAAAATGCAAGTTTAGTAATTGGTAGAGATGCTGATAACGATATTGATTTTGCAACTGATAACAATATTATATTTAGAGCAGCAGGTGCTGATCAAATAAAACTACAAGATGGAGCTTTAGTACCAGTAACAGATAATGATATAGATCTTGGTACTTCTTCATTAGAATTTAAAAATGCTTATTTTGATGGCACTGTAACTTCAGATGCTTTTTCTGGTCCTTTATCTGGTAACGCAACAACGGCAACCGCGCTACAAACGGCTAGAACAATTGGTGGCACTAGCTTTGACGGTTCTGCAAATATAGCAGTAGGCTTAGCTGCTACCGCTACAACGTTAGCAACAGCAAGAAATATAGGTGGCGTAAGCTTTAATGGTTCTGCTGCTATTGATTTACCAGGTGTAAACGCAGTTGGTAACCAAAATACAACAGGTTCTGCTGCAAAACTTACAACAACTAGAGCTATTAACGGTGTTAATTTTGATGGTTCTGCCGCTATAACAGTAACAGCTGCTGCTGGTACTTTATCTGGTACAACGCTTAAATCAACGGTGGTTACTACTTCAGCAACAAGTGTTGGAGCTTTAAACTCTGGTTCTATAACATCTGGCTTTGGAGCTATAGACGTAGGTGGTAGTGCAATATCAGCTGGTAGCTTCGATGCTTCAGATGGTAACATAACAAACGTTGGTACTATAAATCTAGATGCTATTGAAGCTGATGGTACAGC
>JGI24004J15324_10001077_pt1 | contig 10917 bp, 11 predicted proteins | sample LinPmetageLP32_FD_15324 | JGI IMG/M metagenome (IMG submission 15324)
TCGAACTCTCGAAAGATCTTTCGACCTTTGGACATTTAGCAAACGCCTGGTTTCAGCCACTCACCCAATCTTCCATACCAAAGAATTGTTTGTCTTAATTTATCAAGTAGTGAGAGGAAATCCAGTCGCTACCTGGTAAGTCGATTTTATAACACGACTTATTTTATTTTCCTAATCTTAATTATATTCTCGTATTGTTCATCAACAGAAGTTGCTATTGCTTTAGAAACTGGAGTAAATTTCTTATTCAAATATTTACTTTCAGCAGTTTCAGTTCTTGAATGACCAGTAATCGTGATTGTATCAAACGTAGATTTACTTTCCTCTGTTTCATTAACCTTATTATCAAATGTATTTCTAAACATTTTCAAAGCAACATCTTTCAGTTCCAACTCTTTACAGATCAAGTCCCATAAACCACGGACACCTTTCATTCTACTCTCTTCGGTATTGTTTTCGTTGCCTTTTCTTAATTGATGTTTGTTCGGGGTTCGAACACTAGGAAACATCCAACCAACATACTTTGTCCATGAATGGGTCTGTCTTTTTTTAAGCATTGATTGAAGAACTAGATTGATATTATTTGTAATCATAAACTTATCTGCTTTTTCTGTTTTATTAACAAAAGCGGGGATATTTACTTGTCCATAGATTTTAACTTTTCTTCCGTCTTTAGTTATTTCTTGTTCATCCCAAACGATATCTCTATCCCAATTTAGGTTTAGTAGAGTTTCAGTTCTTCGACCGCTAAACATGGACAACTGAATAAGATCTGTCTGAAATAAATATTTGTTTTGAAGCTCTTCTTCTTCTAACTTCCAATAGATCTCGTTCAACTGTTGTTGAGAGAATTCTGCTGTATCAAATTTAGTCCATGCAGTATGAGTTGGTCGTTCTATATCGATTAACTCTAACGGGTTCTGTGGTGGTTTCTTACCTAACATTTGCTCACGGATTGCATGTTTCCAAACAGCACTTAAACTTTCTTTGATAACTCTTTTAGTTCCAGGGGAAGATGTAAGCGTGTTTAAATATTGTCTGCAAGTAAAGTCATCCAGATCAAGAATATTACTTTGACCTAATGGACTGTCATAAACAGATATACCAAAACTTATTTTGCCAAATTCTTTAGCGGGAAACTTCTTAAATAACTCTTCAACATTACTAACTCCAAACTGTTCTGTCTTATATTCAATAGTTCCTTGTCTCAAATGATCAGCACTAACTTTCATCACATCTTGTCTTGATATCTTTTTCCCATTTACTTCATGATGATTGTAGCCAATCAAATAACGAAGTTGTTCTTTGATTGAGTTTTGATTTAATGTTTCAGAAGGTTTAGATATTTTTCTCATACCTTCTCTTATGTAGCTTTCGATTACTTGATTTACTGTGTACTTCTTTAACTCTCCAAGTTGTTCAGTATATCTATTTCTTTTTTTAAGTTGTTCTCCAACTTCGATATCCATATCCCAAGTAAGATTGTTTGGGTTTCCATATTCTTGTCTTAACCTTCTAATCTCTTCTTCCATAGATCTCACATTGAAATTCTTATTGTCATAATCCTTCATGAAGTATCTTCGAGATTTACCCTTAACAATTTTACCACTCTCTAATGATCGAGGAACGTTGTCATTCAACCAATAGTCAATGAAGATCTTTTTTCTCTTATTCTTCCTAACGTGTATAAGGCCTAAACCTTGGCACATCTGACCCTTACAGAATGGGAAATTATATCTAACTTGCTCCAACTGTTTCAGAGTCTTGTCTGAATTGATCTCGGTAAAATCAGAAACTAAACTCTGTATATCTCTATCTCGTAGCTTTAATGGTTTTGCCAATTTGCACCTCCAGTTTGTCTAGTTGAGTTCGAATAGATTTGATCTCCTTCTGGTTGATCAAATAATCTGCTGTATGAACTTGTTGCAGTATGTCTGGTCGAGAATCCTGGTCGAGAATGTCGAGTCGAGACTTGGTCGAGTTTTTCATTTTTCATATCCTTTCTATTTATAGCGAATAGCACCAAACACAATAAGGGTCGGACTAAACGGAACTAAAAGGAATTGAAAGTTATTAAAAGAACTATCGAATAAGAACGTTAGCAACTCCCCGTATTCAACTTATTTATACAGCAAACACTACGATACTAATAGAACAAAGTTAGATTCTTTAGAGTACAGTCGAGAATAATACGAGACTCGTAATCGTTGTTAATTAAATCGCCCCTATTTATACAAAGTAAAAGAACGAATGAGTGTTGTTGTTCATTGGCTTTTAGAGTCATCACTTTGGTTGTTTAATGGGGATAAAAGACTCGCAGTAGTTGTAATTAAGTGAGTCATTCTGACTCATGCTTTGGTGGACTCGGTGGCTGTTGCCACCTCGTCAATGTACAACAACTCAAAGGAGGCTCATTTGGATAGCCCTCTCCGTTCGTCTCTGGAGTCTTAATAGGCCTTTTTAAATAGGGATCCTAATGTCTTACCCTTTAGAGTTTGATTTAGACAGTTAAGCCCAATGAAAACATTTTCATAATAAAAAAAATTTCTGAAAAATTTGTAGCAAAAATATTCGGAACGAGGGGGGGTTGCTAAATGACCGAGATATGGTGGAGGCATTTAATTGGTATGATTAAACACCTCCGAAGTTCATGAAAACTTATTCTAACTTTTATCATGATCACAGATTCTGGCAAGGTGGTCATTTTGATTAATACCAAAAGATCATGGATCTTGAACAATCTAACCAAGATAACCAGGCTAGGCATAATATACAAAATACATTTTACATTGACCACGAAACACGAATTGAACAACGGGCGACCAGGAACTCCTTATCTTGATTATTTCTTGGCCTAAATTTTTCAAAAAATATTTTTTAAATTAATCTATTGACATATTTCCAAATACTTTTTCACCCCATTCTTTTGCACCTTCTGGTGTTGAGGTATCAATATCATTAACAGATGTTTCGTTCATAACGTTTTGAACTGTTTGACCAGCAACATTTGAAACATTTTTATAAACACTCATATTGTTAAAAACTTCTTTAGCCCATTCTCTATCCAAACTGTCTTTAAGTTGCCTAGCGGCAACTTCAGCAGCAGTATCTGGTGTAGATAATCTTTTAGTAAGTGAGTTTAATGTTGATCTATCAATCGTATTTTTCATTCCTAAATTATTTAAAGTTTTCATTACATTTGAAGAGTTAATAGGTTTAAGAGAATATTTATAAGTATAGCTATTTTTGGAATTAAAGGATTTATTAATCACATCCATACTTTTGGTTAATTCAACTAATTCATCACCTCTAACAATATTAATGTCTTGAATAATTTGCTCTATATTTTGATTATCTAAATTACTGAAAACATTTTCTAATTTTACAGGTATAATTTGATATTCATCAGGAAGATTATTTGAAATAGAATTTATCATATTTTCCATAACTTTAATCGAAGACAAAGCTAATAATTTTTCATCATCATTTTTTTGAGCATTCAAAGTACTAATCTCTATTAGTTTATTTGAATCAGAAATACTATCTATTGCAAAATCAAAATTCTTTCCAAATTCTGATGTGCTACTTGGAAGTTCATTTAAGTTTTTAAATGCAGTTGATAAAGTTAATACATTTTCATCTAGGTTTTGATATTTTCTTTGCTCTAATTTTTTTTTGATAGAAAATAATGTATTAGAATATTTTTTTAATAAGAATTCACGGTCTTTGATATCGGGGTTTATCTTATTTTTTTTAGTATCTGCAACTCTTGAATTTAACATATCGCCCATCAGTAAATACCTTGTATTAATTGGTGGTTCAACGGTACTCATAGATTCATTAACACCAACAGATGCACGAATTAATGGTAGCACTCTAAATAATTTAATTCCTCTAATTAAAGCTTTTCCCAATAATTTTTCATTAGAAGGGTCTTTTTTGAATCTTTCTATTTTTTTTACATATTTTTTTTTCAAAAAACCAGATTTTGCCGATAAAGCACTTTTTTTCTGAAATTTAATAGTACTTTTAAAAATTAGATTTTCTAATGCAGCAAAAGCATAAAAAATATCTCCTGGGAATTTTTTTTGAGATTTTTTACTTCTTGAAAAGGTTGTTTTGATAATTCTTTCATGACAAAACTTATCAAGGTAAGCAATAGGCTTTTCTTTTATAAACCTCATACCATACTTATTCATACATTTTGCTAGACGTCTTTTTAATCTTTTTTTTTTTTCATATTCGCTTTCGAGATATATTCATACATTTTGCTAGACGTCTTTTTAATCTTTTTTTTTTTTCATATTCGCTTTCGAGATATTGCAAATCGACTGAACCTCTCAAATCATATAAATAAGAAAGATTTCTACTAATACGGTCATCACTTGTTTCACCTTTTCCTCTAAAAAGTTTTAAAAAATTGTTAACTTCTTCAATTGTAATATTTGAATCATCTTTCGCATGACTGGTAGTCATGTTTAAAATGATAAATAAAACTATTATTAGAGTCCTAGTCATTTCTAAACGTTAGCATAATCTTAACTCACTAAAAAGTTATAAAAAATTCTTACGATTTATTTTCAATAAAGCTGCAATACCATCATCCATATCTTTAACCTTTGGCTTTACGGATAGCGTCTTCGAGGTGCTTTAATCGTGGATTGTTTGTCATCTTATATTCTGGTTCTTTTTTCTCCGTTGGAAATATATATCTTATTGGCTCTTCTTTTGGTGGTGGATCGTATGGAACTCTTTGATGAAAATACGAACCACTAGATTGAGTCCAACTATCATCTGGAATTCTTACTCTATCAATTCTGGCTCTATTAAAACTCTCTGATATTTTTCGAGCTTTTTTTCTTTTTTCATTTGCTCTCTCTGTTGCAATTTTAAGAACCTCTGGGTTGATCTCATCTAAAACCTCTTTACCAACATTCTTTGTAATTTTGTTATACATCTTAAACTCGTTATGTTTTCTCATAGCGTCCGACGTATAATTATTCTCAAAATGAGTTCCTCTTTTTGGTGGAGGTTTCTTGTAGGTATAATTTTTCTCTTTGATAGCTTGATAAGGATCTTTTCCAGTAGGTCTTTCCTCCATGGAAACACGGGGTCTCTTGAAGACGTACTTTCCTTCTTTGACAACATATTCATTTTCGAACCCGCCTTTTCTCATCTTCATTCTTAAAGCGTTTGGACTTATTCCCAATAATCTAGCGTATTCTGGACGACTAAACTTATAGTCCTCGTCTATTGTTGGTATAAAATTTCTAGTCATAATCGTAATTCTCCGTAATTGTTAGGTGGTCTAGCTAGGTGGTCTAACTTTTTTCTCCTTATTTAATTAATGATATAAAATGGTCTAGATCTATGACCGCAAGGGGTTTCCTTGAATTAAGTTTTATTATTAAAACTGGATCTAATTTACCATACTTTTGAGCCTGGCGGAAGAACTTGTAAAGCGTAAGCAATTTCTGTTGGTTCTTACATTCAAATTGATGTTGTATTAGTCTCTTCGCTATCCTGGATAGCTTTAGATCTTCGCCCCCTTCTCCATTCTTTGCTACTCTAACGTCTTCTGCTTTTAAGTGTGGGAACGCTTTTAATATTTTATCTCTCACTATGATTTGTAGTAATCTTCCTTTTGCACGTCTGCTATCTTGTTTCATAAATACCTTTTTTTCTAATTTTAGTATGGGGTTGATCACATGCACACATCCCACAAGAACACTTAATAGCGTACTGACATTCTGGACATATTCCGTCTCCACTTTCAGATATAGGTTCACGACATGACCAACACGTAGTCGTTCTGTTATTCTTTGAGAATATTAAATTCTCTGTTTGTTTAGTTCTAGGGTCATTTGGATCTCTATTATTTAACTCTTCAAACTGAATAGCGTCCACTCTTTCAGTTCTTGTTTCAGTAGTTCTAATCGGTTTCCAATAATCATTACTTATTATTTGTGGAGATAAGTTTTTTATATGTTCAAATTCTTTACCTGGATAAACCCAGAGTGTTGCTTTGACATCATATTTATTATTGTACGCTTGGCCTACCTTAAAACATCCTGCCTCTTCTAAACTATGAGAAAGTATTTTAGGGTTATTAGCAAATCTTACATAATCCCCTCTACCATGTTTAGATATCCATTCTGCTAACTCTGTTGATCCTCTGACACTCTCATTCAATGGAAATGGATGTTGTCCTTCATTGATCCATTCATTTAAAACTAATGTTAATGGATGTCCTACTTCGCCTATCATATCTGCTTTTGCCTGTGTTCTTGGTGGTGGAGCCATATGATTAAATTTAGATATATCTCTATTCTTTAAAACATAGTGAACATAACTAGATCCAATTTCTATCCTCCAGGCGTGGAAATCATCATAGAATTTCTGTGGGTTTCTTTGTTTGTAATTTGATAATATAAAAAATCTATCGTCTGCTTTGTCGAGGTTTAAAGCGTCTTCATTATTTGTAAAAAACATATAGTTGGTATGAGTATCAATAACCTTTGTATCTACGTAGAGTCTTCTCTGTGATATCCTTCGTTCAGTAGCAAGTTTCTTAATTAAATTTGATACTAATTTTGTTTCGCTGTGGGTTCCTTTTGTTTTCGCTTCATCCACCAGGACAAATTGTTTTTCTGCAAAAGTCACGCCCTTGTCTGTAATCCCATTTATATCTGTTGGTTCAGCGTTATCCATTCCAAGTATATCTGTCATGACATCAAATATAGAACCCTTCCCCATACGTTCTTGTTTAGTAAATATTAAAACAATCGTTTGAGTTTTAACCCACGGGTTTTGAACTATAAAAGCTAACCAATCTAATAAGTATTCTCTCTCCTTTTCATCTGGAACTATAAACTCCACCATTTGATCCCAGGGCTTTATATCCCCTAGTTTAGTTGGTTTAATGGGTGGATAGTTTCCAGGTTTATATTTGTTTATGTAATAGAGGTTATCCTTTTTATTTTTGATTAATATTTTTCCTTCTACAAATAGATCTGGTCTATAAATTTCTGACTCTGCCATTTGTTTATTAGGGTTGTTGTCGAAATAACTTATTGCAGTCATCTTCTTCGGGAATAGATGTCCGTAAGCAGTATTAACAACTCCTTTAGAATAATCCCCTCCTGTCGATTGATCTTTAAACCTATCTGAACTCTTATTAAATATAAGATTGCTCATCATTATATTTTTATGCTCCCCTGGATCTTCTGTTCCAAACTTATCTCTGCAATTTGCTATTCTAGTTTTGATATAATCTTCTTCTGACATACCTTGATAAGTGTCTCCTTCTTTGTCTGCATACTGCCAAACATCTTTGAAGTTTTCTATTATCTCTCTGTCTGAATAACTCTCTTGAACTGAACCAAATACAAAATCAACTATATGGTTATCGAAAGTTCCCCCTCTATCGTGATCCTTTTTCTCTCTAATTCTTTTGAGTATTTTCTTTAAACTATCGTCTAATGGTCTTGCGGATAATTCTTTAAATTCTCTAGTCTCTATTTCGTATATTGGATCTACCTTCTTCTCTTCAATATCAATAGGCAGTTCATCATGAACCAGGGAAAGACCTTCTGCATAATCAAGAAACTCTTCCAAGTTTCCAGTTTCCATGTTGCTATTCTTAATCCAAACATTTTTACAATCTGTATAATGACCCTTGGACGAATGAATCACGGACTTATATGGAAGTAATATTCCATTACCTATTTCAAACTTTTTCTTTTTCTCGTTATATTTAAGTTCTGTTTGTTTTGGGAATACTTCTTTTGCATTAACTTTTAATGATTTATTTAAACCCATTAAATGTTTTCTTAATGCACTTGCGGGAACTAGATCTTTAAAAAATATATAAAGGTGCAATCCACCAGATTTCGAAAAGCATGGAACGAGTGGCAAGTTCTTAACGTAAATCTCTCTAACTATTCTTTTTAATTCTTCGGGATTATTATAAACATCAACATCTATTGCTCCAAACTTGCATAGATTAGTTTCAGCATGTATTGGAGGCATAATTAAACCCCAATCTCGGGTCGGTGTATGCTCTAAATGTTCCCAGTAAGTAAAAGGAATGAGATCATTATCCACGAACCAAAAAGGTCTTTTTCCCGTATCATCTTTTGAATATTCTATCTTTCCAGTTTTCTCATTTCTTTTTGGGTTAAATCTTTTTCCGTAGTCATTTGCATAAAAATTTTTATCCTTCAGGAATAGTTTAGAAAATCTTTTAACACAGCTCTCTATTCTCGCCTTACCCTCGTCCTCTGTTATTAAGCCATTACTTAAAGGATTATTATGTTTATCTACAATCATCAGTTCGTCATCTTTTTAAGTTTTTCTCGGAGTAGATTTGCATGTCTGCCGATCATTTTTATCTCCCCTTCGTATTTATCTATTATGATTTCATTACATTGTTGGAGGTCGTTTAAGGCCTTATCCTTAACCTTTAACTGGTTTCTCAACGTGTCTATGGTGTTGTTGTATTCTGCGAATAAGTGCCAATCGTTAGTCACTTTGCTCTCAAGAGTAATAATATATTTAACTGTTATATCTTTTAGAAATACCTCTAATTGTTCTGCTGTATATGGTGGTTGTGGATAGCCTAGTTTATGTAGAGTCTTTTTAATTCTAATCTTTTGTTTGGTATAAACTTTGGGTATTGCAGTTCGCTTATCAGACTTTTTTTTGAATTCTAGTTTCATTGTTCTCCAGTTGAATTTCATCATGGGAACAATTTCTAATAGCTGACTCAATAACTTGTGAGTTTGAAAGTTTTACTTTTGGTAGCAATCTCTCTGACATAACTTTAATTAGATCGTAGGTTTCTGGTTTTACAGATATAGATTTAAATCTTCTCATTATCTATTTCCCTACTAATCTCTTTCAAGATTTTGCCTTCATCTATTTTTTGTTTAACAAAGTCTCCATGAAGTCCGCCAGTAAATGCTTTACTTACTGGTGGTGTGTTTATTGTTTTAGTTGGTATTGGTGTCTCATCATACAATGGGTATGCGTGAGCTTGTTTTACAATAGCGTCCGTAATTTCTTTTGCCATAGCAACTGCGGGTGCTGATTTCTTTTGTTTTATTTCTTGTTGATCTCTGAATTTTTTTATCTTTTCTCGTCTCTCTTCGAGTCTTTGTAGATTTTCTCTTTTAATTGTTTCTCTTTTATCTTTTAATTCCATACGAGCATATTCTCTCTTCTCTTCGGGAGACCCTACTGACTTCATCATTTCCCAAGTATCAGAATTACTTACAAATCCTTTTGGCACTATTGGTAAAGCCCCAGTTCTTGCATATCTTTTAAAACTATCTGGTCTAATTTTTAAACTCTTCTCCAGACTATCAATGTTTGTAAGGATCCTTTTTTGCTCTGGATCTGACGGATAAGAACTAACGTCATCATTACTAAATGCTTTTAATCTTTTTTCTTCTGCTTTTATTAATCCAAGTTTAGTTTCTTTATTCATTTTATCTGCCTCTTCTGGAGATATTTCTCCAAATGTTTTCATAGTATTGGTCATATGATCAACGCCTTTTGCTGTATCAAAATACCAAGTAGATTTATTGGCTGTTGNTTTAGGTTTCTTGTCCTTACCGAGATTGTCGGCAATATCAGAAAATAATGTTGGACTAATTTCATCTTTACTCATTTGCTTTTTTTTCTGCCTCACGAATTCGTGTGACGTATTCTGTTAATGTTTCGCCCTCAAGGACATCAATTTTTTTAATATAGGCGTCTATAAGTTCTCCGTATTTCTCAACAGATCCACCGCCAGATAATTTTACTGGTTTATCCTCCATGTACTCTTTCCAAGTACCTCCAGGGTTTTTCTTCTCCCACTCGGAAAACCCCTCCAACAAACTCGGCAAATCAATTACTTCAAATTCATCTGGCTCGGAGGCGTAGAGAGGTTTCTCGATCGTCATCTTTTTTATTTCCTTGTAATAGTTAGGATGTTTAAATTCATGAGCCAATTTGGGGCTGTATTATTGGACGAACCTGGATCTCATAATCTCTTCCAGATTTTGCAGTGAACATTCTCCAAGCATATACTGGACTTCTTGGATTGAGGTTTCTGTCGTCTCCTCCTGGATTGTACTTCTTGTGTGAGGCTCCCATTATTTCTTTAAGATCATATGTAAGATCTTTTATGGCGTGTTGTATTTGTTTCTTATCCGTCTTCATGTTTAACTCCATTATTTATTTAGTTGATTATTGAACCATTCTTGAAACTCAACGGGATTGATAACGTAGTAATTAGTGCCAGATAATTTATAGACACCTAGTCTTTCCAGGTTCTTTTTTTTACCTGTCTTGTTATCGTAGAGCCAATTCTTCCAAGTTTTTTCTTTAATGGAGAATTTTTTCAATATCTCGTATTTGTCATACCAACGATCTTCAAAAGTAAAGTTCATGGTGTGTATAAATCTCAATTACACACAGTTTGCACTAGGGGGAATATTATCTATTTCTTATGTCTGATATAGTTTTTAGGGGATGTTTTTATGAGAGCATTAATTCCAGTCCTATCTTTGATAATATTATCTTTATAGAACTGTGTCTGGACTTCTTTGTTATTTAATATTCTCTCCATATAATATTTCTGCTGTTGTGGAGTTTTGTTTTTATAATACTCATTCATTAAATCTTTGAACCCCTTTAGTTTTGTAAATCTTGTAAAGGCGTTCCAGGATGTAGTGTTGAATCTTTTTTTATATTGCATCACTTTTGTTTTAATTAAACTTGTGACGAATGACGGGGAACTGGGTCGTCCAGCACTTCCATTTGAAGAATACTTTTTTATCTTTTTAGTTTTCATGTTTTTATTTGGCGGAAGATGAGAGATTCGAACTCTCGAAAGATCTTTCGACCTTTGGACATTTAGCAAACGCC
>JGI24004J15324_10001078_pt1 | contig 10913 bp, 17 predicted proteins | sample LinPmetageLP32_FD_15324 | JGI IMG/M metagenome (IMG submission 15324)
TCGATAATGAGTTCACTATGCTCAGTCAGTTTGACGCGGCTGTCATCCTCAAAGGTTATAGCCATTCGACCATTAGATGTCTGCACGTTATCAAGCGACTGAATACCTAGGTCAAGTTCAGCACCGAACTCTTTGCCTCGTACAACTTTTGCGTAGCCGTTTAGCTCAGATATTGAACCAATGTCAGCAGCCTGTAGCTGTCCCTTGGTCGTTTTGGTCAACGCAAAAAGTACCATTAGAACCATTGCTAGTGATTTTAACCCAGTCATTATTGAGTGTACTCGCTTGTGTAATATTAATTGTCCTTGAACCACCTGTATGATCTAACCACATATAACCACCTGAACTAGCGTTAACACCTGTGCCAGTATATGTGACTGTGTTATCGGAACCGTCAATATCCATATAGTTGGTAGCTTGGTTAATATTGATACTGGAAGTAATTGTGTTGTTTGACCCTTGTATAATCCAATCAAGGTCTAATGTCCCAGCTGCTGCGGTGGTTGCTTGGTTTAAAGTAAGTGTGTTTGATGCGCCTGTTACAGCAATATTAACATTACTAGAATCTGCGCTATATGTGTTTGTTGTGTCTGTGACTACATTCATGACGTTTGAGTTGCCAGTAAATTGAAAGAAACCCGTATAGCTATCGGCAGTTATGTCACCTTTCCATAGATTACTCGCACCTATTTGATTTATATCTAGCGTGTTGGTCGTGCCAATAAAATCAAAGTCAGTGAGTGTTCCTGCTACAGAACCAACACCGCCTATCAGGTTAGACCCCCCTTGTTGTTCCAGATCTATGGATGCCGTAGCACCTGACTGATCCATAAAAATTTCATTATCGGCAGCCAGTAATTTCTGGCTTATAAATATAATAATCAAAGCCCAGCCGACAATAAAAACAGCTAACGCAATATAATGTCCATTGTGTTTAATCCACCTTAACATGCCAAAACTCCTTAGCGAGTCCGTCGTTAATAGTTTGCAATACCGCCGTTTCTATTGCTGCTTGGAGTGCTATGTTTATAGACTCGTTTTTTACCGATCCGTTCTCTATCTCTATTAACTCTGTACCATTTGCTACAAATTTAAATACATCTTCGTTATATGCTACACTAAGTACGGTCTTTGTGACTAAAACTTCTAACAATACCCGCCCTGTTAACACTGATATTGTACGTAAAGAAACAGAAAGCGTATCTCTCCTATAGCTTTTAGACAAACCGATACCTAAGTATCTAGCCCCAACACCACCAGAGGTTACGTTACTTTCGTAACCTACTACGCTACCTTGCATTAGTAACCCTGCGAAAAGTAAGGGCTTTAGCTTTTGTTCTTCTTTAAAATCTTGCCTAGCCGACCGTATAATCTGCCGCTCTTTCGCAAGATGTTCTAGCCCTACTCGGTCTACAACGTCAAAGAAGCCTCGTTTCTCTGATCCCGCATGGTGTAACGCACGTATTAGATAAGCAGAAGGATTTTGTGTGACAGCCGTACTAAAACTAGCATACTCACCGTTGCTTCTGCGCTGCCCCGTATCATCTACAAAAGCCCCAGTATATACAGCAACTACAGGTTTCTTTTCCGGGGGATCTACGCGAGCTAATTCTGTGATAAGCAGTTTGCGTACCGTGGCCTTCTCAGTCTTTGGTAGAACGTGGTTATTGACTGACGCGCAGCTAGAAAGTAAAGCTACCAATAGGTACAGATATAGTAGTTTGACCACCGTCTGATTCGTTAATTTTAAGTGTGACTGTATCTCCATTGGTACTATAGTCCACCTGATTGCCTTCTAACGTAAAACTACCACTGGTGCTTTTTGTCTCTCCAAACATGTTATCAACAAGCTGCCTGGATAACTCTGCGTATATTCTACTCTCAAGATTACGAATAAACCTAGCAAGCGTTGTGTTGTTAGAGTCACGCGCCAGCTCTTCTTTATACGCTTGTATCTCTTCTTTGATCGCTTTGTCACGATTAAATTGTTGGTTTTCTATGGTGAGATAGTGGGAACTGGTGGCATTGCCTGAAAAGCTAGGGTTCTTAAACTTAAACAACATCTCATCTGCTGAAACATTGCCCAGGGACCATATGATTGCAAAGATAAGAAAGATACACACGGCTGTGACACCGACTATATGCCCTATAATACTAGCTGTTCTTTTTAGTATCTTTACGATCTGCTGCTTCACGTAACTCTATCACCGTATCTAGTTTCTGTTGCAAGCGTATGATGTCATTGTCTAACATCCGTATTCTGTCAATCAAACCAATCAGGGTCACCATCGTTTCCCCTAACTTTACCTTGATCTCATTCGTTATAAAACCCCATATGAAATAAATCATATAGAGCAAGCCGACTGTGGCAACAATCGGGAACCCATACTCATTAATTAGTTGAGCAATATCCATTAGTCGCGCCTTGCGTCTTCTTTTCCATCGGCTCTTGAAATGCGGTCTAAGTCCGGGCGTAATCCAACCACGCTACACATCGTGCAGTCCATTCTCACCATATCATGGTTCATGGTCTTTACCCGGTTGTCCAAGTTGCTCACAATATTATGAATGGCATCCACTTCGCCCACCACGGATTGTAAGATGTACTTTATCGTAAGAAAGATAAAGAAACCACCTATCAATGACATCGCTATCGGAAACCCTACTTCAGCTATTAGTGTAAATGCTTCGTTCATCAGTAATAATTCCGTATATCCGTTAAGTATTCTCTAGGCTCGTCTTCTTCATCACTCGTTAACTGTAAAAAACCGCCCTTTCTATACCGAATAAGGGCCATGGACATTGAATCACAGTAATCGTCATTGTCTCCGTGCGGAAATGCCGCACATTCATCAATCACTTCCTCTGAAAATGACTTATCCGGCGCCCAAACCATGCCTGATTCAAATATTGGCGCCACCATATGCATCCTGGTGTGCTTATCACGGCCCTTGGACGGTGTATAATTGATCACCGGTATCCCAATAGCACGTAATTCGTCCGTTAACGGTGTTCCAGTGGCCTTGGCCTCAATAATCACCATGTCAGGCTCCCAATATTTGTACTCATCGAGTGCTTTTGCCTTCAATTCTGGGAAATCCCACCGCCCACGCTGGGCATCAAGCAATATCAGGTGCTCGGCCTCACCTTCCAACGGTCTAAACACCCCCCAAGTCGTGATCGCGCTGTAATCCGCCGTTTCTTTCTTCGAGAACGCCGTATCATACGACTGCATCACGTAACTTAACTGCGGAATGTCCTCTTTGTCCCAAACATTCCACCATTCCTTCTTTATAATCGCCCCTTCTTCGGCCACCGGGTTCTGCTGCCACTGCGCGTTCCATTTGGCCAGGGACAATGACGCCTTAACCCGCAATAACTCGTCTTTTTTCCAGAACTCTGGCCACAACACGTTGTCACTCGGCAATATCGCTGGAAATTCTATGATGTCCCACTGATCAGACATCACATCCTGACTCTGTGCCTTGATCAACTTGCCCGTCAAATCCTTCAATGACCATCGTGTCATGACAATCACTATCGAACCGCCCGGTTGTAACCGCTGCCTCGGTCCAGAGGTGTACCACTCATACGCACTTTCCATCGCCGTATCCGATAACGCATCTTGCTCCGAATGCGGGTCGTCAATAATCAATAAGTCTGCACCACGACCAGTAATCGCACCGCCGACACCCGCTGCATAGTACTCCCCACCTTGAGATGTGTCCCACCGACCAGCGGCCTTTGAATCTGCCTTCAATTGAACTTCAGGAAAAATATCCTTGTACACCTCAAGCTCCATCAAGTTTCTGACCTTACGTCCAAAACGTACCGCTAACTCGCCCGTGTGCGTGGTTTGAATAATCTTTAACTTAGGATTCTTGCCAATCAACCAGGCCGGTAACAAATAACTGGCAAACTCTGACTTGGAATGCCTCGGTGGCATATTGACAATGATCCGTGAACCAGGGTTCACCGCCAACCGTTCAAACTGCTTCGCTATCTTCTTATGATGCGCGCCCAATATAAACCCTTCATAACAATGGTTTACAAACGCTAGAAAATTATCTCTGGCAATGGCTCGAACATCAAGTCGGCGCTTCGCTTCTTCTAACGCAAGGACTTCACGGATGACTTCTTCTGGAGCTTGTAACATCAAACAAAGATACCATGTAATGTGGCGGAAATGAATTTATTTTTTGTAAAAATTTTTGGGCAAAATCGTTTTTTTAAAGACCGGGGGGGAGGGGTCTATTGGGGAGGGACCAGGGTCCAATGACAATTACAACGAATTATATTTGCCAAACACTATCTAGCTTACTCATGTATAGCGACGCGGCGCCGTGCGCCCCGATTCGGTGTCGCGACAGCGACAACCTTGATCGACCGAGCCCCTAAGTACCTAAGCCCAACGCCCGACCATAAAAAAAGGCAACCCGAAGGTTGCCTTAGTTCGTGAACCCGAAACGCTATTCACATAGGTCTACATCGATGCTTATATTGTCCCCCCTTTCATCGGTTATATCCTGCCAATCAACCTGCCAATCTTCATAACCATTAGTCATTCTAGCCTTATCTTCGGCATGCTCTTCATCAACGGCATCGACATAGCACGAATATTTTCTAGTCTCTGTCTTAGTAACAAGCCACGTTGGCTCATACTCATCTACATCTAATACAAAGTCTTGCATATGATCCATAGCATGTTCCTTAGCCATCTCTTGGGCTTTTTCGAGACTTTCGGCTTCAATAGGATAATGATTAGTATATCCACCAGTTACCTTAATATAAAAAGTTTTCATACTGTTTCCCCCCTATAATCCCATGATAGTTTGATTGATCTAGCCACGATCCAATTATAGTACTTTGACTGATTCGGCAATATTGCCCACTTCACCTTCTTAATATCACTTAGTATCTGAAAAGGTAGCTTGTCATATAGTGGATATTTAGAGCCTAATATTTCTGTAACACTATTCTTGGTTAGAACAAGAAGATTATCCATGAACTCTTGTTGTTCTTCTTCGTTTAATTGTCCGTATGTTTTCATAAACATTTCCTTTTTGTTGTTGACAGTTATATTATATGCCATGTATCATGGAACTGTCAACAATATATAAAGGTAAATGTTATGGAAAAGAAAACAACGATAATGTGGGAAAAATATTACGAAGACTTACCAATTCCTGATTATTGGGAAAACGTATCTTATGGTAATGATGAGCTGCCTAGTTTTTCATGCAATGGTTATCAGATATGGATTAATCACCCAACATTAGAAGGTAGACAAGAAAACTATCTTGGGATCGGTCATAAAGATTTATCTAAATATGAAGATTGGAGATTTTTTGTCACTTATCAATTTGATTATGGTGAGGTTACAAATGATTTATTATATACCATGCTTTTTAATGAGGTAGTCAATTTTGTTAACAAACCAGATATGTATGCCATTAAACAATTATTGGATTACCACACCAATTACAATCTAAATATTGAAGAATGGCAAGATTACGAGGTTAGAAAATTCATCCAAGATCTATTAGATGGGAAAACAGAATATTTTTTAAACGATGATTTCCCTAAAGAAGTTCTTATCACCTTTTTAAGGGAGCAAGGATAATGAAATACGTAATTAAAGAAATTTGTGACAATGGCAAAAGAGACGAAGATCCTTGGTATCATCGTTATGCTTGTTATTCAAACAAGCAGAGAATTGTTTACAACGATCTTGAAAAAGCAACTCGTGATGCAGAGTCTACAGTAAACAAGCCACATAATGGTGTAATAGGTTATTCAATTTATAAAGTGAAATAGCGAGCGAGCGGCCTTCGGGTCGCTTTTTCTTGAATCCAGGACAATTTGACCTGGTCCGGGCAAATTTGAGCTCGTGTAATCACTTCTAATCCATTTATATCAACAGGCTCTATAGCTACTATCCCCGAATCCCGGCCCGAATCCCGACCCGACCCGACCCGACCCGAATACAGGACAAAAAAAACCGGCCCGAATGGGGCCGGCTGGTGGTCCGGGAAAATGTTAAAAAGCCCGGACCCGAAAAGCGCGCCTAGTGTCAACAACACGCGCCAATCTTTATGATAAGTTAATGCTCGATAATTGCTACCGATTTTTTGCTCTTGCTCGTGGTCCCCATGCATAGGCTACACTTAGCGCATGATGAAATGCGGCCGGCTTCCTTCGATGCCGGGCAAGCAATTTCATTAGGTAACAATGTTGATTTTTCCGCACGTACCCTAAAAGTACGGAAACCGGCTGCTTGATAATCTAGCGCTTGTTGTTTCGTATCGGCGCTGGCCATTACATACTTGGACCATTCTTTATTAGCGCGCTTTACTTGGTGAGTGTAGCCGGTAAATGATTCGGCCGCATTTATTAACGGCTTGAATACTTCACTTGGTACAGCGAGCGGATCACCATAAGATCCAATTCGTAATTTTCTAGTTCGCTTATGGTTGCGAATCATATCGGCGACTTGCGCTGGCGCTACTTTTTCGTAGCGGTCATATTTATAAGCGCGCCACAGACTAGTTACGGCCTTACCTAGTTGGACATAGCAAGTGTTATCATTAATTGGACGCCTAGGACAATCACCACAGATTGAAACATCAAGGCTCATTTTAGCGGCTTCTACCGGATGTATATCTCTAACCAATATCCATATTTGAAACATGTCGCCAGTTTTATCATTCTTAGATCTAGTTTTAAAACCGGATATTAAAACGACAATGTCCTTGCCGTCTAACATTGATGGACCTTCATATATAATAAACGTATTCTTATTAAACATTTTTATATCCTTTAACATTTAAGAAGTGATCATTATATAGAACATCATATCCCATGTAAAGTATTAATTAAATATTGTAATATGGTATTACATGGTTTATTATAGTATCTCATTAAATAAATGTTAGGTTAGAATTATGAAAAAAATATATATAGCTCAAATGCCGGATATTGATGGTTACGGCTTACGAGTAATTAGCGCAAACAAAAAAACAGCGTTAAAAGAATTAGAAAAAGGTTTCAACAAGTGGACCAAAGATCAGCCATACTATAATTTTAAAGATTTTGATGGCGCCATGAAATGGTTTAGCGGTAGCGTAACCGNATACACACTAGACAAGTGTGAAAATGGTTGGTTGTTATGAACGATAAACAATTTTTAAGCTTTATAAAAGACACATTAATTTCGGATGTAAGAGAGTCCGGGCAAGAACAAACTGCCGAGGATATAGCTAGACTTCTGAAGCTTTTTCAGACTGTTTTAGATAGCTTTCATTATCTGTCTCGTGAGGTCGAGGAGGATTTGGTTGATCTTCAGGAAGACTCGGTGTGTAGTCGTCAATGGATGATAATTGAATCTGCCAATTCCATTCGACTTCTTAGAAGTCTTGGTGTGCCCTACCAAGAGCTAAAGGTTAGTCGTGAACATCTCTCTTGGATCGTAAATAAATCTGTATTGTATGCCGGTTACCCTTGTGCTGAAGATATAGATAAAGAAGTGCTGTCCAAAGCTAAACTTATTTTAGCGGAGGATGACAAAAGAAAATGAAAACAGCCGGGGTCCCTACAAAAACCCCGGCTTTCGTGACGTAATGCCGGGCCGCCAGGGTATGCGGTCCAACGATCTCAGTGTAAGACATCTCTAACCATTCGGCAAGACCCGACCCGACCCGAATTACCCCGAACCCGAATCCCGACCCGACCCGACCCCGACCCATGATCCCTCAACCATTAACTCCCGAACCCGACCCCGAGCTATGTCATGCATAACAGTGATTAAATCCCCGAATCCCGAACCCGACCATAGACATTCGACCACAGGACCCTGGCCATTGGACTTCAGACCGTGGATCATGAGGTTTTTACCTTGGTCCCCGTCAAATAAATATAGGTTCGGGCTCTTGAGGGGGCTGACTAAGTAGAAATTAATCCCACCCGCACGATGATGTGCGTAATTCCAAGCATGCTGGAACGCAGACACCTTAACTGCGTTAGTTTTCGTTATTTTTAATTCTACCCAAAATGAGATGCCCTCGGCACACAGGTATAGGTCTGGAACGCCACCCCCTGTCCTGTTTTCAATCCGCTGATGCTGCCAGTGGCTCGGTATCGATTGGCGTAGGTTCGTCCAAAGTAAGGCTTCTGGCTGGCTCATCATCAATCTCCTCATATTTGCCTTCAATAAAGGCTTCCGGGTGACTGTTTCTTAGTTCTGACAATCGCTCTTCGACGGCTTCTCGCGACAGCCCTTCGATTGAATGCAGATGGTTCTGTTCTCGCCTATCAATGGTTAGCCCACCCAAAGCTGAACGTATTTTTTCGGCATTTACTGCCGCTGAAAACTGCGAGGCTTCTTCAGCACCCCTGGACAACCTATCGAATCTCTCCATCTGGCCAATAAGTGTGACTCCAAAACGTCGCTCTCGGTCTTCTCGAAGCTCGTTAATGTATTCAATCAAGTGTGGAAAGCGTTCACCCTTCAGCAAAACGCTTGCTTGGACATTCGCAGAGTCTGCTGCATAGCCGGCTTGCCGGGCGCATTCAGCATTGGAATGTCTTCCGTCTACAAATATTCTTGCAAACTCTTTTTGGCGCTGCGTTAGTTTTCTTCCAGATGCTTCTTCAATCTCACGAGCTCTTGATTCAATAGTCTTTCGAGTAACCAATTCTTCCCTCCAGGCAAATGTTCTATAATAGGGGTCAATATATATTTTTGCTTCTAAAAAAACAATCTTATGCGCGCGGTGGTCGGAAACCTGCTATTTGTCTCACTTTCTTGGGACGGCAGACCCCCTTTGGGACGAGCGTTTGGGACGAGGTCCCTGGTCCAAGAACCCTGCTACATGTACCTTTACCCATAAAAAAACCCTAACCGTCCCACTTTCTCACTTTTTTACCTCCAAAAATAAAAAAACAAACACTAAAAATATATTCTGCCCCCCTATATAGACAAACAGATGTTTGCACATCTCCCATGTATGATATACAATGATTCTACAGCATTAAAACAAGAAAGGAGAAAGTAATGCAAATCATCAACTCAACAGACATCAACGTCAACGGTACTTCAAAGCAAAGCACCTTCCGAGCCACGTACTGGGAGCTCATCGAAGCTTTCGGTCAACCAACCTACCGTGGTCCAGAGTACCTAGACGACAAACTCAACGTCGAATGGGTACTGCAAGTGGACGGTGAGCCGGCAACAATTTACGATTGGAAATCTAGCATCGCGCCAGAAGACAATAGCACCTGGAACATTGGCGGCTTCACACATGCTGCCGCATGGAAAATCATAGATATTCTCAACAAAAAAGAGGTGGCATAATGAGCAGATTAGCACATTCAAACCCATACTTTGATGATGTACTGACAGACATCGATATTCAATTAGGTGTAATTTTTAAAGGAAGCACGAAGATGGTAGAAGAAACTTATTTGGACCAGCTCGAAAACACGCAAGCCATTTACCATGAGTGGGAAGACATTCCATGGATGCGTATGGTGAAGCTTTGCATGACGAAAGCATTTGAAACCGGTGCAACATGGGATGCGTTTTTGCACGGTGAAGACTCCTTAATAATCGAAAAGCTTTTAGCAGCTTTTGTAAGTGGTGATAGCGACACTAAAAAACTCCTGAATAATCTACAGGCCAATGTCGTAGATTTTTACGACGAGGAAGTGCGCGAAGACTTTTTGAATCTATGAGCATTAAGTCTTTGAAGCTGAAATCTAAAATCATCCAATGGCCCTTGGGCGATGGTGCAACGCCATTGTTCCAGGGTGTCATCTACAACCAAGAAATAGAGAAGGAACTGGAAACACTCATTGCCAGCTTGCAGGGCGAGGACATCACCCCGGAAGAATTCATCGAGCAGCACCTGTTCTTGGTGATGTCTCAAACTGGCGAGAGCCACGAAGAAGCAAAAGAGAACCTTTCATCTCTGTTAAGAAGAATTGCAAATCAATTGAGGAAAAGACTATGAACCACAAAGACTATACAATGTTCAGCGAAGCTTTGGTTAACGAAGAACTGCAAATATGCACCTGGCAGCTCCATGAGCTCGTGCTGCTGTTCGAGAAGAACGACCCGGACTTCCAACGAGATAAGTTCTTCAAAGAACTGTTCCGTGGTCCAAAGAAGAAGCCTAACTTAACGGTGGTAATATAATGTGGATAATTCCAAAAAATTTCTCCGGCACTTATCCCTCTGTTCAGGGTACTCAGGAATTGGGCTTGGACTCAAACGAGTTCTGCCAGCTCTGCGAGAAATCGCTCATGTGGAAATCGAAGGCTACGCAGTCCAAAACCTGGTTAACAAGATGGAACAAGGACACTTACCTCCAGCACCTGTCTACACAGACCTTAAAACCTTTCCATTCGCAGACTTTCGTGGATGCGTGGACGTCCTATCTGGCGGCTTTCCCTGTCAGCCCTTTAGCCAAGCCGGGGCGAGAAGAAGCACCGAAGACCCACGCCATCTCTTCCCCTACATTGCCGATGGAATCGACGCCTGTGCAGCAAGATATGTTTTCCTCGAAAACGTTGAAGGAATCATCTCCTCCAAAACCGCTGACGGGGAGAGTGTTCTCCGATATGTCCTCAGAGAATTGGAACAGTTACATTATACAGCGTCGTTCGGAATATTCAGTGCGTCAGAAACAGGCGCAAGCCATCAGAGAAAGCGAGTATTTATCCTTGCTTCAAGAGATGGAGAGTCCCTCGATGACTTGCTCACCGGACACTCAGAGCCAGAACCCGCCATCTGGCCAGCAAGACCCAACCAACAACAGTTTGAATGGGAAGAACCAAGAGTCCTCTAACTGGCTGACACCTAGAGTCCTTGAGGTTGATGAAAGCTATGAAAATTATCAACAACGCATGGTTAA
>JGI24004J15324_10001079_pt1 | contig 10910 bp, 8 predicted proteins | sample LinPmetageLP32_FD_15324 | JGI IMG/M metagenome (IMG submission 15324)
AAGTTTATGCTGATGAAACTTCAGCAAGATTAAATGAAGAATTTGTTGCAGAATATTTTAGTCTTTATAGAAGTAATCCAGAAATATTTAGCCCTAAAGCTAAAAATATAGTACAAAAAATTATTAATATTTTAAGATCATTGGGTCAATCTATTTATGATAGTGCTTTTGATAGTCCAAGAACTGTTCTCAATGACATTATCGAAGGAAAAATAGGAAGCAGAGATAGAGGAAAAGTAAGGAATTTACAAAATTACAAAGATAGTCTTGAAAAAAAATATGGTGCGCCTTATGAAGATTTTATTGGTTTAGGAATAAAACCACCTAGTGCAGTTTTAAGTGATACAGATAAAGATGGAGATGCACTTAGTTCAATATCAACTTTACCAGAAGATAAACCAAGTTTTTCTCATGATTATGAATTTGAAATTATTAAAGAAGATGGAATAAAAGCTGCTAGAAAAGCTATAGATTCTAATGAAGCAATTCAAATAGGAAAAAATATTTATAGTATTGATGATTACTATCCTAAAACATTACCAGAAGTAAAAAATGTTGTAGAAAGATTAGTTCCTAAAGATACAAATACTGATTTTTATACTGTTAGTTTACCAGTTTCATATGATACTGGTTTGCCAGTAACACCTGAAAAAGACCTTAAACGTGCTGCTTCTGAATTTGCTTACGATTCACTAAGTGAAGATAATTTTATAACAGAAATTGTTGAAGAATTTGCTAGAGAAAATAGATTAGAAATTCTTGAAAATATTACAAATAAAAACATAAATGAAGTTATTGATTATGTTATTTCTAATTCTCCATTACCTATACATAAAAAATATGCAGAGATAGCTAAAAAATCATTAAAACCTTTACAGAAAATGGGTAAAGTTATAACAGTTAATCCTGTTCCAAGAGATATATCTCAAGGTGAATTTCTTGAAATGAAAGAAAGAGGTCGTTTTGGTAACGATACAAGTTTGTCTTTTCTTAAATTAAGACAGGCTTTTTCAAAAGGAATGGTTGCTTTTTATACAGGAAAATTTGATCAAAGATATTCAGATCAAGAAAATAGACCAATCATTTATTCTTACAATAGAATTAAAACACCAAATAATATATTTTCTCAATCTATGAATGTTTTAAAAACAGCAACAAAAGATATAGAAACTATTTTAAATAATCCTAATGCTGACATGACTACTATTAGGAATAATTTATTAAAATTAAATAAAACATTAAATGAATTAACAAATGAAATGGCTCAATCACTTTCATTTGTTGGTTTAGATAAATTCTTAAAAAATGCAACTATTTTAGAAAATGCTATAACTCAACATGTGTCTTTAATCTCACCGTCAAATACATTTCGCGATGAAAAAGGAGAGTATCACGTTAAAGGAAAGTTTCAATCAACTTCTATTTTAAGAGATAAACGAACAAACAATGTTACACCTAATATAAAATATTCTCAAAGTCGTAAATTATATGGAACAACAGATTCTTTAAATTTTACTACTATAATTCATGAAATTTTTCATTCTTTAAGTGCTGAAACTCTAGACTTTCAAGAAGCTGCACAAAAAGAATTGCGCGCATTAAAAAAAGAATCAAAATTAATTCAATCTGAAGAAGGTCGTCGTTATGATAAAGATGATGTATTACTTGCTCCATTTGATAAAGGTGTAGCAAAAGTTGATTCAATTTTTAAAGCTATGAAATCAAATGATTCTTATATTGAATTACAAAAATTAAGAAAAAGAATTCAACGAGAAATAAAAAAAGATATTCTTGCAAAAGAAAAAAATCTTCCAAAACAAATAGTTCATTATGAATATTCAGATAATCCTGCTGTTGTTAGCAAAGGTAAATTAAATTTTTATCCACTTTCAAATGTACACGAATTTTTAGTTTATTCTTTTTCAGATGAAAAGTTTGCAAGATATTTAGACACAGTGCCATATTCTCCAAATGGTAAAAAAAGTTTATGGGATAAAACAGTTGAAAACGTAAGAAAAACATTAAAATTAAAACCTAATCAAGACAGTGCATTATCTTTTATAATGTCAAAAGGAAATCAATTATTAAATATAAATAAAAAAGAATTAGATTATGTTTTAACAAGTTTTAACAAAAAAGCTGCTTTAAATAGATACACAGATGGAATGGAAATAGTAAGTATTCCAGAAGATATGCATCAAAGATTTATAAATCAACAAATTTCAGAAGATGATCCATTAGGTGAATTTGTATTAAGAAAAAAATCAAAAAGAAAAATTGATCGGACTGGTGATCTTAGAAAAAATCAAAAAGAGTTAGTACAAAGGTATTACGAAGAAGATGGAGAATTACCAAAAATTATAGATAAGCCTTCTTTTTCTAGAGGATCAGGACCAACAAATTCTACAAACAAAAATAGAGATAGAATTTATGCATTAACACAAGTGCTTAATGGAAAAAAAGGACAACTTAGAGAAAGAGGAATATCTGCTCGTACTAGAAATAGATTAGATAATGAAATTTATGATTTACAACAAGAAATAGAACAGTTAGAAAATTTAGATGCACCTTCATACAATAAAGCGGGATTGACTGCTAAACAACTTTTATATGCTGGAGATATAGAAGATGCAGTATATGAATTATGGTCTAGAAAAAATGGCAATCCTCTTGCAGAAGATTTTAAAAAATTATTTAAAGAAATAGCACCAAATTCTACTAAAAATCATACATGGAAAGATTATAGACAATTAAGAAAACAAGTTAGAGATGCTTACAAAAAAGGTTATAACGATAGATGGTATGAAGATTGGGGTATAAATATTCCTAATTTAGTAGGCAATGCAAATCTTTTAGAATTTTCAGCAGTCTTTGGAATTACTTCAGCACAAGCTACACCTGAACAAAATCTTAAAGATACATTACAAACTATGATAATTGCTCGTAAAATTGATCCAGATAAAGAACCTAAAAAGTTTGTTAAAGCTTTAGAAAAAGCAAACGTAGGAAAATCTGCACCAGCAAGGTTAAATTCTATATTAAGATTTTATGAATTAGGTGTATTTGAAAGATCAAAATCATCAGGGCAAAAAACAACTACTTATGGTTTAGAAACTCTTATGGCTATGCAAGGAAAATTTACACCATTTATGGTTGTAGATAGGCATATGATAAAACAATATGGAATGGATGGGCTTTCAACTAAAGGTAATCCAAGTACAACTGCTACTGAAAATGAATATAGATTTATGCAAGCTATTAATTCTATATTAGCTGGAGCAGAAAATTATGAAATTGATGGATTAACTTATAATTTTACTCCTTCTCAAGTACAAGCATTACTTTGGGCTGATCAAAGATTTGAAGGTGAAACTGCTTCTAAAATATCTAATGAAGGTAGTTACGAGTCTGCTGAAATTAATTCTAAAAAACAAATTGAAGAATTAAAACAAATGCAGAACAAAGGTACTTTTGATAAAAATAATAGTTTTTCTGGTAAATTTATATCTCCACCTAGATATTATAGTGGTAAAAAAAGCGGTAGTATTTTTGATACAAATACACATGAAAATTTTTATAAAGCTGCTCTCGAAACAGCACCACAAATTGTACTTAATTTTAATACAGGAATTAATAGAGGATATTTACCTAACAAATTAAATGCTCCTATTACTTTTAATGCATGGGAAAAATATCATGAAAAATTAATTCAATCAATTTCATCTAATGGAAAAATAAAATTTTTAAGTGATCTTGGTATTCCTCATGAGATTACAGGCACATTAGGTTCTTGGAAAAATGGTAATCCTATTCCTAGCATTACTATACAATTGCCCGGAAGTGATCAACAAATTCAAAAAGCATTAACTGCTATATTTACAGATGCTTTTATGCAAGATTCTGCTATTTTAAAAAGACCAACTAGTCAAGGGGTAGCAAAATCAGCATTATTAATTACAAAACCAGATGGAAATAGATTTACTGTAAAAGAATTAACCAGTCTTACAAATGAACTATCAAAAATTAACAAAGATGGAACTCCATTAGACTTTAATTTATCACCTACAAAAAGAACTGGCATTATAATATCTGATCCAAGAATTAATAATGATAATTACACAACAGAAAATGCAAAAGATTTTATAAATTTAATAAATCCTATTATACAATCAACAGGAATGAGGTTAGAAAAATATGGAGAAGAATCAGAACTCTATGAATACGGAAAAAACACAGATAACTCAACAGGAACTAGAGGAGCTATACAGCAACTTGGGGATAGAATCGGTTTCAAGCAATCATCCGATTTACAGAGAACCGCCCTCCGTGACTTTTATATCCCAGCCTACGAAACCTATAAACAATTCGCAAAAGAATTAGGATTAGAACCAAATAATACTCCTCCATATCAACAAGAAAATTCTGCTTTTGGTGGTGTTATTGATATTAATATGGAAGAACTAGCACAAGCAGATCAAAGAAGAATAAAACATATAAAAGAAACACATAAAGGAATGATTCCTAAATGGGGTAAAGATGCAAGTCCACAAGCTTTAAGAACGGCTTATCGTGCAGAGAAAGGTATATTTCCTAAATTACCACCAGATGCACCTTCTTACTCTCGTTCTGAATCAAAAGTACCAGATAAGTATAAAGACCTTGTAGATAGTATTGGTAAACCAATTGTTCCAAACAAAAGTGCTGGAGAAACTTTATTAGATATAACAGATTTTATGCCTGATATAGATACTTGGTTTAATAAAGCTCTTTTTCATGCTGTTAATGATTTACAACTTATAAATAAAGGTTTAGATTTAGCAGGAAAATTATCACCAGAAGCTAAAGAATTAGAGATGAGAGCAAAAACAAGTGCTATGTTTGCTTTTTTACAAGCTAAACAATCACAATCATTTTTTGCTCAAGTATTAAAAAGAGGAATACCTGTACTTGTTGGTCCAGATGGAAAACCAGTACCAAAAGATAGTAAGTTATTTGGAGGAACAAAAGTATTAGATTTTAAACATGGTGGTTTAGCTAAAATATTAATGCCATTATTTGAAAATCCACAAGTAGATTTAGAAGCATTATTTAAAACATATTCTATTGGGTTAAAAAGTTATCGTTTAAATGAAGAAGGAATAGAAATAAATGTAACTCCTGAAGAAATACAAAAAGCTATAAATATAGGAAGTGATTATCCTGTAGTTAAACAAGTATATGAACAATATCAAGAATTTAATAGCGCATTAATTGATTATGCTGTTCAAATGGGAATCTTATCTGATGTAATAACAGAAAAACAACTTAAAGAAAATATTCTTGCAGAAACTGAAATTCAAGAATCTCAAATAAAAAATTATACATATGATCAATTATTAAATGTTGCTAATAAATTAAATGTAGATACCAGAGGTACAGCACAAATTTGGAAAGAAAATGCAGATTATTATCCATTTTATAGAAAAATGATTAATGATCAATTAGGAGGTCCATCTGTTGCAAGCGGTATAATGGGAGGAAACCCTTTACAAATAAAATTAGGTGGAAGCAAAAAAGCAATAGAACCTGCACCATTGGAAGTAATAGGTAGAAATGTATTATCTATAATGACTGCCGCAATGAAAAATCAAGGACTTCTACGATTAGTTAATCATCTTGAGAAAGCTGGACTAGCACAAAAAATACTAAAAAAAGATGCTAAAGGTTTAGATATTGTTAGTCTTTTTGATCAAGGAGACCAAGTTTACTACAGAGTATCAGACCCAATACTAATACAAGGATTGCAAAGTATAGGTATATATAACCCTAATGGATTGATGAGATTTCTTGGCGCACCAGCATCATTTTTAAGAGAAATGATTACTCGTAGTCCAGTTTTTATGGGTAGAAATATGTTTAGAGATTCAGTCTCTGCATGGGCTACCTCTGGTTCTGATATGACACCATTCTTGGACACAATGAAAGGTTTTGTAAGCGATCTATCAGAGTTAGAAAGGTTCGGAATAATAGGCGGTTATGATGCTTCTAATGACAGAAAAGATGTACTCAAACTAATAGATCGGGAATTAAAAGCCAAAGGTATGGGTGACGATGGAAACCTTGATCCTATAAAAGCCGTAAAATATATATGGAATACTTTAGGCGAATGGACTACAGCGTCAGATGGAGCTACAAGAAAAGCAGTTTATGATGATGTTTTAAACGATACAGGCGATCAATTAGATGCGGCACAACAAGCAATGGAGATTATTAATTTCAATAGAAGAGGTGCTTCGCCTCTTGTAAAAGTAATTACTACAGGGATTCCATTTTTAAATGCAAGATTTCAAGGTTTAGATGTTTTCAGAAGAGCAGTGACTGGTGAATATTCTTCTAAATTGCCAACAATGACCAACTTACAAAAAAATGAAATACAAAACAAAATTAGATTGAAATTTGCGAAGCGCGCTCTCTTTATGTCTATGATGACTGGCATATATTATATGCTTATGCATGACACAGAAGAATATAAAGAAGAAAGACAACAAGTTAGAGATGATAATTATTTGATCCCTACACCAGATGGTTTTCCAACTGCTAAACTTCCAATACCATTTGAATATGGAATATTGTTTAAAGTAATTCCTGAGAGGGCTTTAGATTTAGCTTTCGGTGATACTGACACTCGTGATATTGAAAGAACAGCATTTAGATCATTAGTTCAGACATTCAAGGTTGATCCATTGGGATTCCAAGTAACTAAACCATTGATAGAGGTCATAAATAATAAAAGTACCTTTACTGGCAATGCAATTGTTCCTTCATGGATGGAAACAGGTCTTGAAACACAATTACAAGTTTTACCTCAAACAACTGAGCTTGCGAGAGGCATAGGCATGGCAATAAATGTCTCACCAATAAAAATAGATTATCTCTTGAAAGGGTATGGAGGCACTATAGGAACATATATATTTACAATCACGGATTCTGCGGTAAGACAAGTAACTGACAGAGATTATATATCTCCAAGAATAGATCAAATGCCACTCTTAGGTGATATCTTTACAAGTGAGGTTGGCGGTGGACTTCAAGAACAATTCTATCAACTGAAAGAAGCCAGTGATAGATTTACAGCTTCAGTTAATAGGCTAGAAAAAGATGGCAAGGAAAAAGAATTACAAGCATATCTAGCAAACAACTCAGGTTTAGATATAACTAGAAAAGATATTCTTAAACTTGGTCGTTATATGAAAAAATATAGAGAAGAAAAACAAGAAATTATACAAGCTGATTTTTTAGACTCACAACAAAAAAAGAAAATGTTATTAGAATTAGACAGAGATAGAAATATTAGACTTGCTTATGTTCCAGAATTAAAAGAAATGGCAGACGTTAAAGGGTATATAGGAAATTTATTTAGAAATTAAATCTAGGCTCTCCGTAGATACCATCTTCTTTCAACTGGTTAATAATCTTTTCTTCCTTTAAGGGCTTCAATCTAAAGAAGTCATTGTAGTCAGGATGTTTCGCGTGGAACAATCTGGCATAAAATCCAATGTAGTCATTGCTGATTTTAAACTCCCCACCCCTAGTCTCAATCTCTTCATTCCATCTTATGCGATTGATGATCGCCCAATGTGAATAATGCCTCCTACCCGAAGCGATAGCTTGCAAAGTATACTCTTCAAACTTCTTCCAAATCTGTGGATTATTTTTATGCCACTCCCACCAAGCAAGTTTTCGTTGATTGAGTTCTAATTCTAATACTCTTACTTCGTTCATCTACATCCCCCTAAAAACAATAGACCAGTAAATATTTCTTTTGCAGCCCTGCTCGCTGCGATTTTTATACTTATGATGCGCTTGGCGAAGCTTAGATTTTTATGTAATAAGCGAAACTTACAAGAAAGAAAATAAACATACAGCCAGAAGCTAATAAGATATTTTTTATTTTTTGTCTCTCTTCCTGTTGTTGCTGTTCTAATTGCTGTTGCTTTTGCCAAGCATGATCAGCATCCTGTTCTTCCCACCATTCATTTAACCATTCACTCATTATCGTACCTCTCAATATAATTTAATTTATATTTTTTACATATACCTTGTAAAGCAAATTCAGTTTTGTTATCAATACTCTCAACGTATACACATAAAGTACGATTTTCTTCATAGTAATCAATGAGAGTTTTGTCACTTTCTATAGATATCCATCCACCACCAGAACCCGCTATCTTCCCACCAACGACCTCAAAAAGATCGCTAATAAACCAGACATCTATCTTTTTTTTATCAAGTAACATCAGGCATCTCCTTTCATTAATTGTAAAACCTCATTCAGTAAATCCTGTTCAGTTCCATACGCTTCTACAAATCTGGCTTTATATGGGTGTCTACTAATTGGTTCTTTATCTTTACCGCCACGATGATGGTGAAAGCACAATGGCAATACTTTAAAATGACTTCGTTTGCCATCACCTACGATATGATGTATCTCTGCGGGAGAAGTAACACCATGCACTTTTGTGCAAACGATACAGCCAAGCTCTACGACTTCTGCCATATGATTTGCTTCAGCCATGCTAATTCCCATATCGTTTATACTCTTTTCTTGAGTTGACCATCTCTGTTCGCCATTGCTCAAAGCCTATTTCAAGAGCTTTAAGTTGTACTCTCAACGCACTCAACGAACCTTTGCTTGCACCGAGCCTTAATCTTTGTGTGAAGAGTTCATCATCTGTATCCGCATAGCATTCTTGTGACGATACAGTCTTATGACCTTTTGCCAATGCTATTATCTTTAGCTTGGCATACATTCTTTTTACTTCAGCTTCATTGAGATGAATTTCATATTCTGTTTTTTCAATGACAGGTGCTAAAGCTCTAATTTTTTCCATCCACTTTTCTATATCTAAGTCACTCATCTTTATCCTCATAAGTTGTTTGCTTCCCAAATCCAAACGGAATATTTTTCCCACGAGGATCATCTTTTTTTCTAAATTTGTATTTTCTTTTTTGATTTAATTGTGTAATTTTCCTAGAGCTTTCAGTTAAAGTTCTGTTTAATATTCTATTGGTTGTTTTAAAAATTTCTTCTGTATTTTCCACGATTTTTCTTCCATCTGTCATGCAATGGTTTTGATCGTCAAATTTATTTTTAACTTCTTGTAAGATTTTATGTGGAATATGTACTGTTGGTATTCCACAATCATCAACAGTATGTGGTTCATTGTGGTTTTGCCCTTGATTAAAGTTCATCCTGAGACTTTCTTGTCTGTGTTGTGTACTACAATCATTGTTACAAAACTTCTTTTTTCGACCAACAATAATCTCTTTGCAATGGTGGCATTTGTTAGCCATTATTTTTATACATTCCATCAAAGATTTTTTTTGCTTCATCTATCGTGTAATTATCCTGACCATAAATTTGCTTTTCTTTATTGTTCATATACCGCCAATTAAAGAAGTTAGTTGCATATGAATGATCGTAATTATATTCAAACTTCTCCAAACTTTTTCCTCCTCTAACTGCCTCCCCCGTAAAGACGGGAGGACAATTAAATATTTACTGGTTTATTTTCTTTCTGTTTCTATTTTGCAGTTGGCAATAACTTCATTAATTGTTTTCAGCCAAAAATTTCTTGACCAAGTTGAATTACCTCTATCCATCGCTAACGTGCAAGCCTTGACTCTATCTAACATGAGTTGTGTTTTTTTATCTACCATCTAAAATGGTATATCATCATCGAAATCTGCTGAGTGTGGCTCTTCAGTTTTCGGTGGGGTTGGTTGCGGGGTTGGTTGTGCTGAATCTCCATCCCTTTTCTGTGGGATATCTACTCTCGCGTACAAATAATCAATCCCTGACTTTGCGGTACGATCCCAACATGCGATTCTGATCTTAGCGGGTTCACCTGATTTGACCTTTGTGACCAATTCTTTCAGTAAGTCTTTTGTTAGTTCGATATTTCCAGTACGAGTTGGTTGCTTATCATTCGTCTTGTAATTATTAAGATAAATAGCACCATCTGATTGCGTATTATTTTCGTAAGCCATTACTTCTTATCCTCTTGGTTAATTATAGTTTTGATATCTTCTCCGAGAGCCTTATGTAGCTCAGGAAAATTCTGTTCGAGAAAAGTTATATCTACTCTAGCATTTTTCCAATGATCCGCAATCTCATCTCTTATCTCTTGCTTAGTGTTACCTTTAATAAATGTTTTTGCGAATAATAAGAAATCATTTAAAAATCCCATTGCTTTTTCTTCATTGGTATCTATTTTCCAATTAGGTGGAGATATAAATTTACTATCACTTTTCTTTTCTACTTTCTTTTCTGCTTTCTTTTCTACTTTCTTTTCTTCTTCATCAGTAGGTAAAAAATCATGCTGTGCAAATACGCTCATGCCTAATCCAAATCCCATCGCTAAGTTCTTGACCAAACAACGCATACGGTTATCGCTCACCTGTCTTGAATTTGGATTTTGAATTGAGTTATTTCTATTATCCATAATCGGTAGTGCCATTGAGCGAGTGTGATTACCTATCGTTACTGAGGTCACTACCTCACCAGAGCCATCTGGATATGTGCGATAAGGCACACCATCGAAATCGTGAAACTCATACCTAGCATCGGGAAACTTATCGACAGTTAACATCCAAGCTCTTGCCCAAGATAAATATGTCAAATTCATTTTCTTTTCGGTGAATGGTGCTACATCAATTGAATGTAGAGTAGTCCATACTTCTTTCATTGTAATTTCTTTAGCCATTAGCTACTTCCTCCTGTGGGTATAAATAATCAGCAATCCATTCTAAGATATCGTAAGTAATACCCATACTTGCATCGTGTTTTCGATCAGCGTAGTTCAGAACATCTAGGCATTGCTCATCGTTTAAATCTTCTCTAATACTTTTTACATCATCGATACACCATA
>JGI24004J15324_10001081_pt1 | contig 10896 bp, 9 predicted proteins | sample LinPmetageLP32_FD_15324 | JGI IMG/M metagenome (IMG submission 15324)
TGGTAGTATATGTATAGTTATCATCTTTATCAGCTGATATTGGATTTGGTGTAACTGTAACTCTTTCGACTCTCGGTGAACCAGCACTTTCTAAGTTAGTATATAAGTCGCCAGATACTTTTTTAATTACAGCTGATGTAGATATTGGACCATACAAATATACTTTTGCTGTAAATGTTAGTGTGTAAATTATTCTTCTACTACTTGTTAATGTTCCTGTGTAACTATCTTCAAAATCTACATTGTTTAACACGATTGGTATATCACTTTTTGTATCCATTGTTCTATCTTCAATCATAGTAACAGTATAATCGGGTTGAAAGTATGGAAGTATTTGTTCTATTATCTGTAATCCGTCATCTGAATTAGCAACATAAACACTTAAAGAAAAATTAACATTATAAGGCACAGGCGTGTATTGACTATTCAGTTTAGAAGTGTCGGCGTTTGTTGTTACTTTAGTTATCTTTTGATTCTTATTTAACTTACGACCGCCATCGTAACTATATCCAGTAACTTCAAATGACATTCGAGGTAGAGTGATTGCCACAGATGAATCGTCCCCATTTAGGTCCTGTTGTGCGTCTAATCTGGCTAAAAACTTTTCTTTTGGTGAATATGATAAAGGTACTTTAATATTTTGTAGAGGATTCCCGCTAGAATCTAATCTCTTAATATTTACATTATTAAATATTGTGCCGAACGCAATAACAGTATTACGAATTTTTTTGTGGTAAAAGTGTTCTCCAAACATTAGTATTCGTCAACCTCTCCAAATGGATTTCTTTCGCTGAAGTCTAATATGTCATCAGTCGTTGATGATGTATTTGTTCCTGCAGCCGTTTCAAATGCCTGGCCTTGGTCAGTAGGTGATTGTGTTGCCATTGTGAAACTCTCATTAATTATATAATCTATTGCACCAATACTACTTTCTAAAACAACAGAACCAGTTTCATCTTCTAAACTAAATTGGAAATTCATTGTATCAGTTGATAGACTATCTTCAACACTATCAATCTGAGCAATACCAGTATCAATTCTTTCTGAACTGTATTCAAATCGTGTACAAGATAACTTGTATGTTGGTAAAGCACTTTGTTGATAGAACGGTTGTTCATGTTCTACAAACTGTATTTCAAAGAATGCTTTTGTTGTAGGGAAATAAACTAAATCACCCTCTTGTGGTCTATCAGCAACTAAATCTGCATTATTACCTACTAAAGTTTCCCATCTCAATTTAGATAAAGTAAATACAATATCATCTCTTAATTCTAAACCAAACTTTTTAATAATCTCTTGTTCGCCCATATATCCATCAGTATTATCTACATACATTTCAATGATATACGAATCATCAAATGAGCTTGCAGGATCCTCACCAAAGATTGTATCTTTGTTAGCAATCTTTCTTGGTAAGTAAAAGACATCTTGGCCGTAAATCTTGAGCTGTTCTATAATTAAATCTTCGTATAGTCTCTGCTCAGAAGTTGTGCCTGTGTCGAAGTAGACATTTGTTGGCATTTAATTATCCTTGTTGCATGTGGGCAGGTTCTTCATAATTCAATCTGATTTCTTCCTCTAACTTTTGTTGTTCTTGAGTTGCTGTAGAGAATAATTCAGGACCATTTAGAGTAACCCCACCTAACATAGCGGTGCCTGAAAATTTTGAAAGATTTTGTCCCCATTGTTTTTTGATTAATGTTGTGGCATATCTTTTTAGATATATGTCATCATATATATCGGTATGAGTATCAGGGTCTAATTTACGGAAAACTTCAAAGATTAAAAATTCACCTGCTGTGATATCTGTTTTCCAATCCATATCAATAAATAGTTTGTTTGATAGTTGATTAAATCTTAGTGGTTTTTCTCCCACTAAAATATGGTCAAGAAAATCGAGATGTTGCATTGTCATTTGATAATGTACAATACTTGTAGATGAAAAATCATATAAATCATTTAATCTTAATTGATATCTAACATCAAACATATTTAAGTTTGCTCTATCAGATAAAGGAAATACATTGACAACAGAAATAACTGATGAAGGAACTACAAGAAAATTGTTTCCTGTTTTGTAGGTTGTTGTAACAGAATTATCTGTAACTGATTCACTACTATCTGTAGTCATACGAGTAATATCATCAGCCGTTACTAGATATTTTAGATACATTCTTTCAACACCATCAACATGATATTGAGCAAAGTATTGAATCGCCTCATCTATTCTATCATCTACTTGGTCGTCATCAACATTTATATCTATTACAGGCTTACCTAATGCTCTTAAACAGTATTCTTTAAATGTTGCTTTTGTACTTGGGACTGCCATATTTTATTCTTCCTTTATAACTATTTATAACTATCCTAATGCGACTGCTTGAGCGATTGCAAATGCTTTAGTTGATTTAGTGTCTAATTGTGTTTGAATAGCACTAGTTACGCCGTCTAGATATCCTATCTCAGTTGATGTAACAGCACTTATAGATACATCACCACTACCGTCAGAAACTAATGCTCTAGAAGCAGTTAAGTTTTCCATCTTACTAAATGCGATTGCAGCTGACGACTTAATATCAGCATTAACAATATTTGTTATTGTATTATTATCACTATCAATACTTTTATTTGTTAGTGTATCAGTTGTATCTTTTAAAACTATTGTACCAGTTGCGTTAGGTAATGATATTGTTCTATCTGCTGTTGGGTCGATTGTTGTTAAGTTTGTTTCGTGTGCGTCAGCAGTTGCGCCTTCGAACTTAAATGAGTTTTGTATTTCAATTGTAGTTGAATCAATTGTTGTAGTTGTTCCTTCAACTGTTAAATTACCTTCTATTGTAACATTTCTAAATCCAGTAATATCTTTATTTGAATCTACAAGTACACCTTTACTTGCAGTAACAGTTCCAGCAGTAACTCCAGTAAATTCTGATGTAGTTGAACCAGCATCTGCACCAATAAACTTTCCGTCAGAAGAACTATACTTTAAAAATTTACCATCTACTAAAGCGGTACTTCTTTGAACATCATCTAAAAATTCTAAACGAACCTCACCACCGCCACCAATTGAACCCATTTGCAGAGTAACTGTATCTCTAAATGATAAAAATTCTGCTTTAAGTTTATCTAGTGAATCAATCGACTCTAACTTTCTAATTCTATTTTTATCTAATTCTGTTGCAACTTGCATTTCAGAAAGTTGTTTTGATACTCGGTCAATTATACTTTCATCATATTTCTCTACTTCTTTTGGTAACAGATACTCCATAAGTGGTGCATCTGCCTCTTTTTCTGCAACCTTAATTTCACTAACTTCTTCTTTTAGTTTCTTAGGTTCAGGCTCAACTAATAATACCTTTTTCTTCCTAACTTTTGTTTTTTTCTTTTCTTTTATTTTTCTCTTTTCTTCTGTTTTTTTAAGAGTATTAAATAAACTTTCTAATTCTGTTATTTTCTTTTTGTCTTTTGCTACTTTTTTTTCTAAATCTTGTTTTTCTTCCCAATACGCCATGTAATCAGAGTCTTTTAACTCAGAAACATCTTTTATATTTCCTATTTGCATTTTTGCCTCTTGCAATTGAGTAATCTGTTTTTCAATGTCAACATCAATATCAATACCAACATCTTCTTGTATTGGCAGAATAGTAGGTGGCATTAATTCAGAGAAAAAATTTTCTAGTTTTTCTGTATCTGAATTAATATCTGTCATAATTATCTACTTACGCTTGGTGTTATCGTTGCTCTTCCCTCTATTCTTCTAGTAATTAAACCAGATGAATCGGTTGTAGTTAAATCCCAAACATATCGACCTATTGATAGAGCACCAGTTACAGCATCAGTTAATGTAATTGAACAAGTGCCATCAGTTGCACTTACTTTTGCTGTAGTAAAAGATGTTGATGAAGTAGCGAGGTGTGTTTTCCTCAATGTAGCAGTTATCGTTTCGTTTGATAAATCAACTACTGTTCCTGTTGAATCTTTTACTGTTAGTGTTTCAGTATAATCACAATCTTGGTCGATAGTAATATTTTGTATTGTCGCCATTAATCATTCCTATCTTATTGTATTACTATTTATAATTTAAAAAAAGAGACTAAAATGTCTAAAATTAGGGGGTACTATGATATTAAGACAACTCTAAAAACCGCCTAGCGGGCGGTTATGAGACGGCATTTCCCTTAAATTTCTATTATCTTGCTGTTGTTGGTGCACCCTCTGATGTTACAAAAGGGTTCTCTGCAATTGCCCAGTATAAAAAACGATATCCACTACGATTATTAGTGGTATTGTTATTTCTAATTTTAAATCCATTAGATAAAAAATCTACTGCATTATATGTACCAGATACATAGTCATCATCATCATTATCAGCTGATAAATTTGTTTTAATTTCGTTAATTGGAGTTCTTGCAGTATCATATATATCCCAGTTTTTATTTTGATTTATACCTTTAGTCATAACAAAAGCAGGTTTAAATCCTGTGTATATAACCGGACCATTTGTAGAACCATTACCTACATAACTACCAATTTTTTGATAGCCCTTTACATCAGCAAAAAGAAAAGCAATATAATTTTGTCCATTAGCGCCAGTTAAAGTAGAACTTCCTGCACTAAATAAATTGCTATTTAATGTCATTGTGTTACCGCCCCAATGAGCATTATTTGCACTACCTATCGCATCAACATTATTTAAACTTAGAAAGTGATTATAAGATGAGCCAGGATTAAGGTCTTCGTGATATACTGCCCAATTTATTTGAGCAGATTCATTTCTTTCTTTGACCCAAATCATTCTTGGAGTTAGACCCAGTCCATGATTAAATGTTGATGGATATGTAGAACCGTGCCCACTAGTATCACCAGTATATGTTACAATACTAANTCCTGTTGATGCGTTTGNTTGTGAAACACTTGCTTCTGTNGCACTATTATCTCCTGCTGAATGAGTTGTATTACTTCCAGCATTAAGTTTCCATTGCCAAGCTATATAGTTATTGCTACCTGCATTTACAGAGCTGTGGTTTGATGATACTAAAAACCCATTAGATTGAAATGCTGTTGCTTTGTTTGTTGCAGTTGCTTCCCCATAGTCATGATTGGTAGAAAAATGATTTGGCATACCTCTTAGTGAATTAAATAAAAAATGACCATTTCCATCAGTAGTTCTATTTTTTATCCATAACCAATCAGGTTGAAAATCGCCTGAATTTGCAGAATTTGTTGGAGCTTGACTTGAACCGCCATTACCTGCATATGTGGTAATTGTAAAAAATTCTGAAGGGTCGTCTACTGTTGTATATGCCATATTATTTCCTTATCCAAATTGTGCTAATCTTTTAGTGCATAGTGCATAATATCCCGCTGGGGGTGCATATTCAAAGTTGCCGTATAAACCATCTGAGTTGCCACTTGATATAGCAAATCGAGGATTACCAAAATTAAAGTCTAATTTACTACCACTATTATAAAATCCAGCTGCTAAATAATATGTAATATCCGTTGATATATTATCATATGCTTCTCCTTGTGAACTTCCATTTAAATAAAAAGTTATAGTACCATCGTCTAAATTTAAAGCAGTCCCCACAATATGAGTATTTGCAAATCTAGTACCATAACTAGCAACTGCACTAGAATTTTGTTTTCTTCCATCTTGTAAATAAGCAAAAGAATTAGTAACACCAGCGATATTACCATTGGGGGTCATATTGTCTGTACCTACTATTCCTACTGATGACGCATCATTTCCACCAACTTGAGTCCATAAAGTTTCCCAATACCATTTACCAGAGGAAACTGCTATTGTGCTTACAACACTTCGTTGAGCATTTGCCCCAGCTGTAGCTACTAAAGCAGAATCACTAAAAGCTACTGAACCTGGTGCAGGTAATGGGTTCATTGTAGCAAAATTATTAGTAGGTGTATCTGTTGTTACGTCTATAGCTGTAAGATTAGTTACTGAGAAATGATTGTCGTTACCTGATGTATCAGCGCCTATACCACTTGAGTTTTGACTTGTTCCTGTTTGTTTAAATTCTAAAAAGAAACCATTAGTACCATATGTGCCGGCATATTTAATTGGAATCCAAACTCCGTTATCGTCAGTTTCTCCAAAGTCTGTTGGTGCTTTTTGGGCACCATCTATAAAGTTTACGTCTGCTAGGTAACCATCAAGATATGAGTTAGAAGTACCAGCACCACCTATAGTATGTGCCACAGCATTGTTTACAGAAGTTTCAAGATTTCGGTCAGGATAATTTTCTGTGTCAAATGCTGTTAATTGTGTTCCATTAACATAAAATTTAAGTCTGTTTGATGCTGTGGCTTGAGTAGTATCCATAGCAATAACAATGTGATACCAAGCAGCAGGGTCACGAAATAATTTAGTAGTAGTAAGATTAAAATTGTCTGAACTACTTGTTTGACCATAAAATCTTAAAGTATTTCCTGCAGGTAAAAATGAAATTCCGTTATTAGTGTTTCCACCTGCTTCTGCAAAAAGTAAAGTCTGACTTGGATGTGGATCCTCATTGACCGTATTATGTGTTTTTTTTACCCAACCACTCCATGTAAAAGTTCTACGATTACTTGCACTACCAGGAGTTATAGATAATTGTTCACTACTGCCGTCATTAAATGCAAGCGAATTGCTTATCTCATAACCTGAAACTGAATTTGCGCCTAAAATGGTTGGCATTATATATCTCCTATCTTATAAATTTTGTAACTCAGGTAACTCACCTAGGGGTCTATCATTGTCTGAATCTCTTGTATATAGAGCTTCTAATGCGGCTGTGTCAGCTGCGTTTGTGATTGCAGTTTCCATAGATGCTTGTTTTGTTCTAACTGCCCTTCTATGAGTAGTAATTGCTGAAGGTATGGCAGTATCTTCTTCTGCCTTTCTAGTAACATACCAATCTGTTTGATTTAGTATGATTTTAACTTCATTTTTAATACCTCTAATTAATTGTGTTTTAAGACCTTCGTCTTTAACATCATCTTTAGTTCCTAAACCAGCATCTTCATCTTCTTGTGTCCATAAAGTATCAGCGTGTGCTTTAGCAGTTGCTGTACCATAAGTACCTGTTACTTTACCACCACTAAAAGCATAAGTTAGATTTGTATTGATGTACCATTCTTCACTTTTTCTATTTGTGTTATCTATCTCTACTGTGTAAATGCCTATAGCGTTTCTTTCTGATTCACTCCATAGAGTATAGATTGATGCAGGATATTTTACATCACCAATCTCAATACCTTTGTTTCCTCTTGGAAAACTTGTTATACTTCCTGATACTACTTGTGCAAACATATTATTATAATTCTCCTTAACTCAATGTTAAATTTAAGTTTCTTCCTACTTCTAAAAACTTGGCACCATTATATCTATACACAAATAAATCACCTTTGTTGGCAGTTGTTGTGAGCACTGGTGCGACATCGCCTGTNTGTTCGTAAGCAGCATTGAATGATATTGTTCTACTGCCTGTGCCATCTTGTANAAANAGTATTGAAATAAATTGTCCTGTTTGAACGCCTGAAGCAGCACCCAATGTTCTATTGCCACCAAGAGTTACTTTTGCGACNGGTTGTGTCAGGGCATTCCAAGAAACTGTTGAAGCGTCTGACAATGTTGCTTCAGCATTAAAAGCTGCAGCTGTAAATTTACTAAATCCACCATCATTAAATTCTACTAGTGAAGTACCATCTGCTTGATGTATGATGATATCTTTTGCATCAACAGTTGGTTTTATAATTACGTCACTTGAACTGTTAGCAATATCTAATATTTGTGTGCCGCCAGATGAAAATTTGAAGTTGTTACCAGCAGCGTCTAATGTAATATCTGCGGCTGCGTCTATCGTTAAATTATTTGCCGAGATGGTCATATCTGTGCCATCACCTTCAATTTTTTCTGAGTCGCCACCAAACACAATACCTACATTATTAGGTATATGTACATCTGAAGTAGCAGTTAAATTTATTTTTGCACTAGAAGCAACTGTTAAATCTGTGCCATCACCCTCAATCTTTTCTCCGTCATCACCGAATGTTACACCAACACCCGATGGTATATTAACATCTGTCGTAGCAGTTAAGTTAATATCAGCACCTGATGTTACTGTTAAGTCTGTATTATTGCCTTCAATCTTTTCACCAGTACCGAAAGTAACTCCTACATTTGCAGGAACTACAACATCTGCTGTAGCAGTAAGATTAATATTATTTCCTGCGATAGTTAAATCTGTTCCATCACCTTCAATTTTCTCAGCGGCATCACCAAATACTATTCCGACATTATTAGGTAAGTGTACATCACTTGTAGCAGCTAAATTGATTTTTGCACCTGATGTTACTGTTAAGTCTGTATTATCGCCTTCTATTTTCTCGCCAGTACCAAATGTTACACCTACATTCGCAGGAACTATAACATCAGCAACAGCAGTTAATTTAATATTATTACCAGCAATTGTTAAATCTGTTCCGTCGCCTTCAATTTTCTCGGCATCATCACCAAATGTTAATCCAACATTTGCAGGTACGTTAATGTCTGTTACTGCTGTTAGATTAAGGTCTGCGCCAGCGTTGATAGTTAAATCTGTTCCGTCTGATGATATTTTCTCTCCACCTTTATCAAAGAAGTAAACTGCCCTATCATCAGCAATTCTCATTACTTCGTTACCATCATACTGATTAAATACTAAGTCGTCTGAGTCAACACCGAGTTGAATAACTTGAGCACCTGATGTGCCGTCCATATCTAAAGTAAGTTGTAAAGTACCTGCGTCTTTGAATTCTATGTTACCACCAGCAGCATCTATAACAATATCGTTTGATGAGTCTAGAGTAATATCTGTGCCATCATTTGTAATAGAGTCAAGAGCAATACTTCCAATATTTGTAATGTTAGCATCACTCATATCGAAACTACCTGTTACATCTAAATTTCCACCAATACTTGCATTACCTGTAACTGTTAAGTTATCAGCGACTGTTGTTTCACTTGTAGTATGTCCGATTGTTACAACGATACCAGATGTTTCAGTTGCAATTTTTAAAGCACCTGTTTTGTTTGCAACATATGAATTAGTGCCATCGTGATAAACTTCTAAATCATCACCAGTACCAAATAATCCTTTTGCACTATCAGCAAAAGATTGACTACTTCCTGTTAATACACTAAACTTGTTTGCTGTGAATTGAAAGTCATCGGCACCCGAAATCTTAATATCAATCTGGTCATCTGTGTCCGCTGTTATTGTCGTATCACGGTCAGTATCTAAAATTAATTCTGCGCCGTCTAAATCTAAAAGATTTTTACCAATTAAGTTTTTTTCGATATATGCCATTAATTATTCCTTATACATCTTCTAGAACTGATACAGTAATATCTACTGAATTAGCAGCACTAGCAAGAGCTTCTAAATTGTCTGCGTTTGTACCATCGTTTTGTAATACTAATTTATTTCCTGACATTACTTCTAAAGCAGAGCCTGCAGGAATAGTAGCATTTTTTACAATAAATACGTCATTTGAACCATCTTCATTATCTAAAAAGATACTGATGGTTTTGTCTGAGTCCGTTTTGTTTGCACAGGTAAGACCAATGACGATTGATTCTAAAGCAGAACTACTCGCTCCAGCGGGAACACCGTAAATCGTTGAATTACCACTGTGACTCACGTTTGGAGTACAAATTCTTTTAAAATCGTTAGCCATATTTTTTCCCTTTTCCTATATTTATACTATAATTTGTTGTGTTTTTTGTTCTTGTTACTACTATTTATACATTTATCCTAGTGCAATTGCAGTAGATACTGAAAAATCATTCGTAGCCGCACCTGCTGTAGTGATTAGTGTTCCTGTCTCATTTGGTATTGTAACCGTTCTATCTGCTGTTGGGTCTACAACTGTTAGTGTAGTTTCATGTGCGTCAGCAGTTGCACCTTCAAATACGATACTTGAGTCTGTTAAAGATAAGTTAGTAGCAACTAAACTTGTAATAGTAGGTGAATTTAAAGTTGCACCTGTCAAAGTTTTATTTGTCAAAGTCTGTGTTCCTGCTAATGTTACAACCGTACTATCAATTGCAAGTGTTATCGTATTACTTGAACCTGAACTAGCAAGACCAGTGCCACCGGCAATGGTTAAAGTTTCACTATCTAAATCAATCGCAATAGTTCCACTATCACTTGTAACATCTAAATCTTGAGCGGTTATAGTTGCATCAACATATGCTTTAATTGATTGTTGTGAAGCAGCTTTTGTGGCAGAATCAGATGCCATATTATCTTCATCAAGAAATGCAGTTCCTGAAAGAGCAGTATTAAGTACCCCACTTGTAATTGTTGGTGCTGTTAAAGTTTTATTCGTTAGTGTTTGAGTACCTGTCAAAGTTGTTATGGTTGAATCAATTGCAAGTGTTATTGTGTTGCCTGAACCTGAACTGTCTAATCCTGTTCCACCAGCAATCGTCAATGTTTCACTATCAAGGTCAATTGCAATCGTGCCACTATCAGAAGTTACATCTAAATCTTGAGCAGTAATTTGAGCGTCAACATATGCTTTGATTGATTGTTGAGATGCTAATTTTGTTGCACTATTAGAATCCATACCATCTTCATCTAAAAATGCAGTACCTGAAATAGCAGTATTAAAAACACCACTTGTAATAACTGGTGCAGTTAAAGTTTTATTTGTTAATGTTTCGGTTGCAGCCGTTAAAGAAACAGTACCAGTTGCATCTGGTAAAGTAATTGTTCTATCAGCAGTTGGGTCAGTTATTTGTATTGTTGTTTCGTTTGCGTCATCTGTATCGCCTTCAAAAACTATTTTAGTTTCGAATACAGAAGTACCTGCTTTCAGAGCAGCAATTTCTGTATTCATCGCTAC
>JGI24004J15324_10001084_pt1 | contig 10887 bp, 15 predicted proteins | sample LinPmetageLP32_FD_15324 | JGI IMG/M metagenome (IMG submission 15324)
AATACTGCTGATGCTTGTGTCATTCCACCAATAATTTTATTAGTGTTTTTTGGAGATACAACCAAAANGTTGTTTCCATCTGCTCCTGTATTTCTAAAAAAGATTGTGCAGCCTAAATTACCGGAAGTAATTAAAGGAATACCTATTGTTAAGGCATCTACTGCTACGTTGTGGTCATTACCTAAATCAGCTTCTGAAATATCTCCAGTTGCTGTATAATAAGACTGTGCAACTTGGTTGCGTTCTACATCATTTGATAAATAGTTAAATGTGCTCATAATTTTATTTGTTTAATTTGTTTAATACTCTTTGCATTGCTGTTGTGTTAAAATTGCCTTTTGCAAATTTAACTTTTTTAGTTTCGCTTACTGCCTCCGGATTGTGTTTAATTGGTTTTGCAGCTGGCTCGCTTATTTCTTCTTGCGAAAATTCTTCTTTAATAGTTCTAGATTTTGGTTGTCTTGAAACATCCTCGTCCATTTCTACCTCTTTTTCTTCCTCTTCCATTTTGTTTTCTTTATCGCCTTTTAAATCAGCAATAGCGTCCTCTAGGTTTTGTATTCTACCCATCATATCACGCATCATTTCATCTTCCTCAGCGTAAACTTCTTCTTTTTCTTCTAACTTTTTTTTCTCCTCATCACTAACTAAATCAGAGGTAATTTCTTCCCCCTCTTCTGTTTCCTTTTGTGGAGCTTCATCTGCTACCTCTCTAACATCGCCTATAATTCCCTCTTCGGAAACTACAACTAAGCGGCCATCCTCAAGCAGGTATTCCCCTACTGGCATGGCGACTTTTTCGTCATCAGTAACTATGAAAAGTTCTTTGCCTTTTTCAAAAGACTCAGCACTAACTATAGTGCCATTTTCTAGCTTTGTTTCCTCAAGTTTTACCTCGATGTTTAAAAGCGTTTTAATTTGATTTAACATTTCAGTTGATTTCATATTATATATATAACGGTTATTAATTAATTATTTGTATTTTCATTTACGTTCTTGTTATAACTCCTATGCCCTGAGCTCTCATCGAGCCATCACAGCACTTAATAGAATACGTGTTAGTATCCCAACACAAACACGCTCTGCTGCTTCCAGTAGGGCTTGTGCGGCTAGGTATAAACACGCCTTTATTTTTGTTGTTATTGCGCATTTTAATTAGTTGTTAAAATTTCTTTTATTTTATTTAAAATTTTATCCTCTTTTGATAAATCTTCTTGCACCATTTCTTTAGGGCTTTCCATTTTATCAGCGAAATATCCCTCAATCGAGAAACCCTTAACTTTATTTGTTTTAACATATTCCTGCCAAATTTCATCATTATTAACTTTTACCGAACCCATCCAAGTTCCAACTGGAACATCAAGGCCGTATTTTCTAGATTTGTCTTGTACTTTATCTTCAACAATCCAACTCTCAACTAACGTCAAACCCTTCAAGGCCTGAGCGTGTTCAAGAGTTGAATTATTTTGATAGCCGTTTTTTAGATACAGCTGCGAGGCTTTAACTATTGTATCTTTAGAAAAGAAAATATAGTACTCATCGCTATTTTCTCCTTTTCTGTATATTGGTTTATTAGGAATCAATAAAGGACCTAATAAAATTCTTTTTTCTTTATCTACCTCTGCGAGTTTAATTTCCTCTGCTTTTAATGCAACAAAATCAGACTCTATTGCAGGGCTCTCAACTATTGAGATAGCTTCTATTCCTGCTTCCTCTAATTCCTCATCTAATATTAGTTCTATTATTCTCATAACTATATAACGTATTTTTTATTGGATTTTGTATTTAGTCTATTGTAGCACCTGTAACTATATTTCTATCTAAGCTTTGCGCTGTGCTCACATCGTTAGCTACGACAAAGGTTTGTATTGGCTGTTGAGATTGGCCGCCTATAGCATCTGCTAGTTGGTTTGTACTGCTAGCACCTACTGTATTAAATTCAGGAGGAATAGAAACTGCTGCTGGTGCTGCACCTGCACCTGCTGCTGGGTTGCCACCAACTGCGCCACCGCCTGTAGCTTTTGGATTTGTTTTCATTATATCCTTAACAGACTTAAACCCTATACTAGCTATAGTGGCTATATTAGCTATTTTAAGAGCTATTCCAAACGGAGTGGCCGTCTTAGTTGCAAGCTCTGCTGTTATACCTTGATAGGTGTTTATAAGGGCCGCTGCTGCTGCTGCCGCCTTACCTGCCTTTGAGCTTTCGCCTAGTAGGCCTGCAAATGCAGAAAAGGTTTGTTTTGCCATTTGTAGCTCGGCTTTGTTTTTAATATCCTCTGCTTCCTCTTCTTGGTCATTATAGTACTTTATTATAGCTAACCTTTCAGCCTCTGTTCCGCCTAGCCTTTGTAACTCTGCTAAATCCTTAGCCTTTTGCTCTTCTAAAGTTGCTTCCTCTTCACCTAATTTTGCATCTAAAAATGCCTGCTTTTCTTCTGCTAATAGTGTAGCCTCTTCCTCTTCTATTAATTTTTTTTGCTCTTTAAATGCGTTTTCTACATCTAAAATCATTTGCTGCTTTTCGGTTTCCGAGAGTTTAAGTTCCTCTAAAGCCAATAACCTTGCTTCCTTTTCAGCCTCTATTTCTGCAAACTTATTTTCCTTATCTTTTAAACGTAAAGAGTCTTTAAAATCTTGTACCGCCTGTGCTGCTGCTATTTCCTCATCTGCTATTAATTTAGCTGCTGCTGCCGCCTCTGTGTTTAAGGCTATTATTTGGGTTGTTACCTCTTTTGCTTTAGTAAGCTTTGCAGTTTCTAAGTTAATTAAATTAGCCCTTAATGTAGCTTCCTCTTCTAAATCCTCTTTGGTAGAATTTGCTAAAGCATTTTCTGCTATTTTAGCGTTCAACCTAAGCTGCGCTGCCTCAATTTCTTTAGCAGTTATCTCATCCTCTAACTTACCGGCTTCCTCTAAAAACCCAATACGTTCCTGTAAGCTAAACTTTTCTTTATCTACTGCTTTATTAAGTAAATCTGCACGCTCTTTGTTAGCTTTGGCTCTATCTACCAATATCTGCCTATCAAGCTTGTCTGCCTTTGCCCTAGCATCTGCTATACCTGCTGCAATATTAGCCTCCTTTACTAACTCATTAGTTAAATTACTTACTGAGTCGCTCACTTTATTAATAGTGTCTTTTACGCCTGTTAAGCTATCTACATAAGAGCTTCCAGCTGCTTTTGCATCATCTAAAGCACCAGTAAAATCGCCACTAAACACCTTTTTAATTGCACTACCTAAAAAACCAAACGTATCAATTAAGCTGGTTATTCTGTTAGTTATGTTTTCTACTATTAAATCCTTTAAATCTATTACTGCCTGCTTAGGGTTCTCAAAAACGCCTATAATTAATTCGCCTAAGTCTGAAAGCATGGTAGTAAGGTTGCCAGTAACAGAGCCTATAACCGCCATTATTTTAGCAAACTTGTTTTGGCCCTCTTCTGAGCTTGTAAAGGCTTTTGATACAGCTAAAATTCCAATAAGTAAAGCACCTATTCCAGTTCCTATAATAGCAACTTTCATTAAATTAAAGCCCTTAGTTGCACCGCCTACTGACTTTGTCATTCCTTTAAATCCTGAAATAAGGCCACCAGTTTTGGAGTCTATCATGCCCAGTACACCCTCGTATTCTGCTGCTGAATCTGTAGCCTCATCCATTTCACGATTAGCTAGCTTACGCTCTTGGTTTAAGTCTTTTAAACCGCTTTGTTCTTCTTTTAAGCGTGCTTTTGTTTCCTTAATTTTATCGTTTAGGTGCTGCCTTTTTGCTAAATCTGTAGCTGAGGTTTTGCTTAACTGCTTTTCGTAGTCTCTTAACTCCTTATCAATATCAAACAGTAAATCTTCTTGGGCCTGTAGCGATGCGTTTAGCTCATCTATGTTCTTTTGCGCTTGCTCTGTGGTTAGTTTTAAGCTATATTCTCTTACTTCCATTTTAAGTTATTTTTAATAAGTTTTTTTGCGCCCTTAAAGTCCTTAGGCAAAGCGTTTAGGCCTTGCGCTATTCTTATACTCTCAGTTTCTCCGTTTGCTATTTGCAGCAATTCTATTATATTTTTTATCATATCTTTATTTTAAGGTTGCCCACATGCTATAGATGTTATAACTCCGTTTGTGCCTATAACCATAGCCATCACAAATCCAGTACCATCACAAAACGTAGTTTCATCATTATTAGTTCCATTTTGGAAGTACGTACCTGCCGTAGGATAGGCGGTTAGTGCCTTATTAGTAAACATTATATCGCCAATAGATAAGTTACCTACTGGGCCAATAGATGACCTGTAATATAAAACCCCTAAAGAGCCCTGAAATGATACATTGTTAATAGTGCCATAATAAAGGCTTACGTTATTTAATAACTCCATTTGGCTTTTACCGTTTTGTAGGTTTGTTGTAACTGAGTTAATTATATAACCCTGTGAGTTAATAGTAAAAGTGTCGTTTAGCTTAAAGTTAAATAAGATTTTTAACGGCAAAAATGCAGTTAGCTTAGTAATTCTTCTGCTCGTATTAAACACATCTACAATATACTGGCTATGGTAACCGGCAAATAACGTATCCCCAAAAACTTGACTTTGCGAGTACTCGTTTTGCTCTTCGCCAAAGTTTATATTTTCTTGCCCTAAAGTAGCGTTTAAATGTAAGCTGTTAGATGGAGTCCAAAAAGCACCCAGTTGCAGCGTAGTGTTAGCCGATGATTGCATTTGAATAGATGAGGGGTTAGAGTAATTAACTAAATTTGCATAAAATATTAACGGCTTTCCTATATAAGCCTGCTGGTTCTCGTTTACTGACCAGCCCCATTGTACATCTATTTCTGCACCTCCGTTTTGATTTATAAGCCTTTCGTATTGCATGTGCTCAAAAGGTAACTTAACACTATATATTTCTGTAGATGCGTTGTAGTTAATACCTCCTGTGCCCTCGCTATTTTGGCCACCTATGTACTTTAAAGAGCCCCATGCACTACCAAATAGTTGGGCGTGCTGTTTAGCAAAAAAAGTTCCTGTGCCCTCAAACTCGTATTTAATTTCCTTATATGGTAAGGCTACGTTTACGGTAGATTTAGTAACATCTACATACTTAGATATGTCGTAGTTAACAGGTGCATCGTTGCCGTTTATATCGGCAGAAGTATAATAACTATTGTTTACACCTTGCGAGCCGTTTAAAGGCCTCACAACTATAGTCTTTGAGTCATCTACATAAGCTACTAAATTAAACATTTTGAACAAACCTGATAAAAAAGTCATAATCTTAACCTCAGGTATTTGCTGAGCTACTACAAACTCAAAAACAGCAGCAGCGTTAAACTGTGAAATTGTAGCGGTTTCATTATATCCTACAGGGGCTTGACTTCCTTGTCTAGTATAGCCTTCAAAAACCCAATTTATAGACTGTATAGTTATAGCTGCACCATGTATAATTTGAATAGTATAAACACCATTACCAACTAAAGGAATGCCGTTTAAATTTGTAATTCCTGTAGTGCCTGTAATTGCAGCAGTAGTTAAAATTCTTACTCCGTTTACATTTACACCAACTTGATAGGGAACTGAGTTACCTGTAATAGGTGTTACTATAATGTTATAAGTAAACATTTGGTTAGGAGGCTGTAGTAAATCAGCAGTAATAATTATAGTATTTCCGCTTCTTATAATTTTATTTANTGTGCCAGTCCATGATGGGGTTATAGTAGTGTAGCTAGTAACTTGCTGCGCAGGTTGCACAGGGCCGCTNTTACGGTGTAACCACATGTATAGCTTATAAAATACAGGGTTTGAGGTACTAAAGAAATCTCTTGAAAAAACTATGTTAGCCGCATACCCATTAGCTATAGTATATTTTGCTTCTATTTCTAAAATAATTTCATATAGCCTTATAGCATATTTTAGCTGGTCAAATATAACTCCCTGCTGTGCGCTAGTGTTATAATAAACATTGTCCTGTCCTTGAAAAGAACTAGAACTGTTATAAAACAGCCTTTGTGTATGTGTAATTAATGGCACTATTATTTTGCCGTTACCTTGCTGGCTAACCCCAAAGGCCCTTAATTGTGTAGCACTATATGTTAAAGTATAATCACTACTAGAAAAAGGCAAAGAGCCTAAACTATCATCCCCTAATATATCCGGCAGCTCAACTGTATTTCCAAAAAAGGTAATTCTATAAGTGTGTGCTAAGTTGTTTTTTAACTCTACACCCTCAAGTTTAATTCTGCCTGTTTTAAATGGTATATGGTTAAGCTCAATATTACCTGCTTTTTTAATTCTTGCATCAAAGCCGTTTACTATATCAAAATTATAATAGTGTTTAAAAATCTTGTTATTGGTTTTGCTTGCAGGTAGTGAGAATGTCTTAGAAAACGAGGTAAAAATTTTAGATACATCTTTTACGTTTTGTATAGTTTGCGTAAGTGATACTGTTTCATCCTTAAATAACTCTACTCTTTGGCCCTCAATATATAGCTGTAATTCTTGCATCTATGTTATTTCTATGTTATCTTATGTTATTTATATAATCAAACGCATCCTCAAATTCTATAGTGTATTCTACTAAACGCTCATTTAAAGAAGTTTTATAAACCATGCTCGAGGTTTTAACTGTTACTGGAATACTCTGCTGTGTGTTAGGCTGTGTGTCCTCCGGCCTAGTGTACCATACATATTCGCTTAACAATAACTGTTCAAAAAATAGGTTTGCTGACTCCGGATAGTAACCACTAGATAAAGTGTGGGTTTGCTTAGCCTGAGTATTAAATAGCTTTTTAGGTGCGTTAGTTTGTGAGTAGCTAGGTGCTGAGGTTGCAGTTGCGTTTGTTATGGTATTTGATTGAAAGCTCTCGTTTTTTCTATTTATGCTTTTAACTCTTTTTAAGAAAAACCATAAGTCTTGTATTACTCCAAATTTATTTATAAAGGTTATCATTCTGCCATCTCCATACTTAGTGCAGTCTATTCTTTTTATGTTTAATCTAACTGCTCCTGTGGGCTGTATAGCAGTATCAGTAGTGCTGTAATTTGCTGCGGTTATGTTACCGCTTGCATCTATAAATGATATTTTTCCACCTGCACCATAAGGTACATATATAACATATCTATCGTTTGCACTTGCTAAAGGGTTAGCCTCAGCTATTAACCACGCTGGCAGCTGTACGTTCTCAAACGGTATAGTTGGGTTTATGCCCTCAGAGAATAAGCCGTAAGCCTCGAAACCATTACCACCTACTGTACTTACTGCTGAGCCTTGCGCAGTACCTGTAGCGTTTGGTAAGTTAAAAAACTGTATGCTAGAACCAAAAACTATAAATTGAGGGGCTACCAATATAAGTAATGTTTAAATAATCCCTTAGCAATTCAGCTATCTCAAACTGTACTGTTACGTTTTGTGTAGCTTCTTTTATTATAGTATATACGGTAGAACCAGCTACTGTAATAACACATTTAGCAGATGCTGTGTTAGCTCCTGAGCTACTAGCAGAGGCGTATATTGGTGTTCTAAGTGCGTAATTTGTTGGCATAGTTTATCTTTTTTTTCCTAGTATAATTGCATTTTCTATATCTAATTCAAAGGCTGCAAATAAATCATCGCCTAACCTTTTTAACCCTCTTTCAAACGGCTTTGTAAAAAACATGTTTGCTTTCAAACCTTTATTGTATATGCTGCGAGCTATTAAAAAACTCATGCTTTCGTAGGATAAGAAACGGCCAGTCTTTTTATCACGCCATTGGAATTTCTTTTGTTTAATCCATTTATTAACGCCTCTAGTTAAGCCACCTACTGGCCCTGTTCCACTACCATATCTAAACTGTGATAGTGCAGCAGCTGTTTCAGGATAGGTTGAGGTTTTACCTCTAACCCCTTTATCTACAAAAGGCCCATAATCTTCCATTAAAAAATCTAATAGAAAATAGTTAGGTTCATACGTTGGTTTGTACTCTATAGAGTTATATAATGGGCCGCCACCTTTATTGCCTCCGTATTTATTTACATCTTTTGTAAGGTTACTTTTGGCTTGCTGTACTACATACTTTCCATAATCATCTAGTACCTTTTTTAAGTTATCAGCATCCATTAGCAAATGTATATATCGTTATAAATCATTATATCCATAGTGGCAGTCCAGCCTGCTAACTGGTTTTCAAACCTATCATAAAAAGGTTGTATGCTAGGGCTACCATCAAGCTGGTACATGTCAGTATATAGGTTGCCCATTCTAAGCCTCTGTATAAGCTTATTAAGCACCGCTAGCTGCGTGTTAAGTATATCCTGTACATTATTATTACCAGTAAATCTATCTACTGTAAACTCTTTAGATTGGTTTACAATATCGCAGGCTAGTATGCTTATATTAAACCTTAGCACCTGTTCCTCATCAATTACGTTATTTATAATAATATGCCCTAAAGGGAATATATCCTGTTTGTTTAAATTAACATCTGTTATATCTCCTGTGGTTACTGTGTTAATATCAACGTCTTGTAATAACGCAGTTTTAATAGTTTCTGTTAATTGGTAAAATCCCCTTACGCCTTGATTGCTCATTTAAATTTCTTTTTAATTTGTTTAGCTTCTAACTCGCTTTTATCTTTCATAAATGATAGCATCATAAANCACTCATGCACTCCTANTTTTGTGATATCTTCAAATCTTCTAATATCTCCTTTAGCGAGTCCGTAAATTGATTGATACCAACCCCATTTCTTTGTGAATTGAGAAACGGCATCAAGGTTTTTGTCTCCTCCAGTTCCAAATAACTCGTCATATTTTTCGATAAGTCCAGTCCTAAATTCCACAAAAAAAAAATTGAGCTCATAACAGCATCCATAGGCATATCTATTACCTTTTTTTCTGTGCCTACTATGTACTCTTCTATGCTATATTTGTTTTTAACTTTAACCAACACCGGCCTATATAGTACGTTCATCGCCTTTTCCATGTTGTTCCAGTCTCCAATAAACGTATCTAAATCTATATATTCACCTAAAGTTAACTCATCTAACTGAGGATGAAATCCGTACTCAACACCGTTTAATTTAAAGCGTTCTACTAGGCTAGGCTTATTATCAAACAGCGCAGTTATAATACTTATAATCTCTTCGGAGTCTTTAAGCCTAAGGTGCATTACATCTTTTAACTCAACGCCACAAAATATCTCTATCATTTTGGCGTTTAAAAATCTATCATCTGTTACCTTTTCCTGTATTTTCAAATAGCGTTTGTATTGCTGTAATGTAATATCCTTTAAGGAAGTTGGTACTGTAATTTTCACTTTCATATATATATAACGTATTTAATTAGGTTTTTTATAGTGTCGTTTTTCAGAAAAAAAAAGCAGCTATTTTTAGCCGCCTCTTTTTAAATGTAATTTATATTATAATCCACGTTAGATTTTTTACCTATAGGGTTTTTCCCTTTAACAGTATATTACATCATATCAGCTTCAAAGCAGTTATCGCTACAGTAGCCATCTCTTTCTATTGGTTTCTCGCAATGTTGGCAAACATAATCCGGAGTGTTCCAGCCTCTATACTCGTGCTCCATGTGCACTAACCAGCTATCGTAATCCATAACTTAAATATTAAAAATTACAGTTAATAATACTCTACCAATAAAATAGCAGGGTATTACTATTAGCATAACACCCTCTACTTTTTTAAACTGTTTACCCAGCTTTGCTGCTTTGCTTTGTTTTCTCATTTGTTATATTTTTTGTATAAATCTCTCAAATAGTTAAACTGGTCTGTCTCGTTGCTGTAACATACTAAGTAATGCTTTTTAGTTATTTTCTCTATTACTGGAAAAACTAATCCGCCTACAACTGTATCTATCCTTTTTAAAGCTCTAACCGTTAAAGCTGAGTAAGGGTTAAATTTAATACTATTATTATAGTTTAGTATTGTTAAGCATTCATATATTCTATTGGCTTTATTTATGTTTATTTTATAAGTGTTTTTTCTTAAGTTAACCATAGTTGAGCCTATGCCTCCGCCCTCATGCAGCAGGTTTATAGCGTTTATTTTACTAAACTTATTATTAGTTTCTGCGTGCCACTTAGTAGCTATGCTTAAAGCTGTCTTACAATCTGCATCTCCTTTAAGTGCGTTTTTGTTACAAAAATCTAAAGCAGTCCATTTCTTACTAATCTGTAACTGGTCAATATTATCCTCTGCTGTATCTTTTGATATAATATAAGATACCGGCATGTTAAGCTCCTTAGCAGCTTGCAGCCTGTGCTGGCCATCTACTATGCTATTATTTTTATTAACCAGTATAGGCATTTGTAGGCCTATTTCTTTTATAGAGGCTTTAATCCTTTGCAGGTTATTTTTGTCTAAGTCTCTGTTCCCAATTACTTTGTTAAATATTGAGTAGGTGTTTGTGGTTTTTATTTGCATTAGTTTTTTATTAAGATTAAGTCTAGCTGGTCAGCTACATAGTTTATGTGTTTTTGTGTCGTTTGACTCCAGTAACCTAGTTGCAGTAAATCGTTACCTTCAATTTTAGCTACTATAGTTGAGTAGCTCCATACGTTGTTTCCTTGTATGCTTAAATTCTGTTTGTACTTATCAAGTTTTCTCATTGCTCTGTTTTTAATTATTATTATTTAATTTTTCTACATTATTTATACAAGCCTGAAGTGTTCTATAAACTTTAATTACTTGTCCATCTTTTTTAAGGTCTACTATTGAATGAGCATTTTTACCCCAAGTCCATCTTTCAAATCTATTTTCTGTTTTCATTGTTTTGTTTTTAATACTGGCTTAATTGCCAATGCTCAAATATAAAACAAATAAACTTATAAACAAAATAATTAATAACTTTTGTTTAGCTTATGGTGTAACGGCCAAAGTTGGGCCTGCTTAATATAGAGTAGGTGGC
>JGI24004J15324_10001088_pt1 | contig 10847 bp, 9 predicted proteins | sample LinPmetageLP32_FD_15324 | JGI IMG/M metagenome (IMG submission 15324)
GGTCATACTATAGTTAATATTATAGAAGAGGAAGCAAAGTACTCTATCTATATTCAAAAAGCTGATAATGTAATGCCGTGGAAAGACTTCAACAAGAACATGGCAGTATCCGTAGAATACGATCTTAATTGGTAATGCAAAGCATATTTAACTTTATCGTGGCACCAAAGCACGGTAGGTCTACATCGAAGAAAGATATAGGTGGTAAAGAGTTACTATTAAATACAGAGGTGCAAAACCACCATTATACTAGCAGACTAGGTGTTGTAACAAATACGCCTTTAGCGGTTGATTCAGAAATAAAAATTGGTGACGAAGTAATCGTTCACCATAACGTATTTAGACGCTTTCGCGACATTAGAGGTAAAGAAAAGAACTCTAAGGCATATTACAAGGAAGATACTTTCTTTGTGCAACCAGATCAGATTTACGCTTACAAAAGAAACACGGGGTGGCAAGCATTAGATGGTTACTGTTTCGTTAAACCTATAGTAGCAAAAGAAACGTTTGATATGCATAACGAGCAGCCTTTGATAGGTATTGTGAAATATGCTAGCGAAGAATTTGAAATAGGTGCGCTTGTAGGGTTTAAACCCGGTATGGAATACGAATTTAATATAGAGGGTGAACGATTGTATCGTATACCCGCCAATCAAATTACAATCGAATATGAGTATCAAGGAGACGAAAAAGAGTATAATCCTAGCTGGTCACAAAGCTGTTGATGAACTCATTAAAGTCGCGCAAGAGAAAATCATCACTAATACAGAAGATGACGTATCTACAGACCGATTAAAAAACGCTGCTGCTACTAAGAAGCTAGCGATATTCGACGCGTTTGAAATATTAAATCGCATACAGGAAGAGGAGCGCATACTGGAGAACAAACCAGCAGAAGAAAAGAAAGAAGCTTTTAAAGGTTTTGCTGAAAGACGCTCTAAGTAATGTACGAGCAAAGTCTAGTTAAAACTGTAGAGCCTATAAAGCTTACCACGATACATCGTTACAATAAGAGTAATAAGTGGAAATACGGTTATAATAAAGAGCACGACCTTATTGTGTTAAGCAAAACAGGTCAGATAGGCGAGATTATTGAAATACAAAATCTCGTTATAGCTTTACCACCAGAGCCTAAAAACCTAAAGAAAGGTTTAAACAAGTGGGCTGTTCAGGAATACCCTAAGGAGCTTAAGAATATAAAAAGTATATTTGATTGGCAAACATATCCAGATGAATTTAAGAACAAGTGGGAGGGCTATATTGATGAAGAATTCAACCGCCGTGATAACGGTTATTGGTTTTATAATAAAGGCGAGCGTACTTATATCACTGGCACTCACTACATGTACTTGCAGTGGAGTAAGATCGACGTTGGCAATCCCGACTACAGAGAAGCTAACAGACTCTTCTTTATATTTTGGGAAGCCTGCAAGATTGACACCAGATGTTATGGAATGTGCTACCTTAAGAACAGACGGAGTGGATTCTCATTTATGGCATCAGGTGAAACTGTCAACCAAGCAACTATCTCAAGTGACGCAAGATTCGGTATCTTATCAAAGTCTGGTAGTGATGCCAAAAAAATGTTTACCGACAAAGTTGTACCTATTTCCCTTAACTACCCGTTTTTCTTCAAACCCATACAGGATGGTATGGATAGACCGAAGACTGAACTGGCATATAGGGTTCCTGCTTCTAAGCTAACGCGTAAGTCAATACAATCACAAGAAGAGAGAATACAGCTCGAAGGTCTTGATACAACAATTGACTGGAAAAACACGGGTGACAACTCTTACGATGGTGAAAAGCTTAAACTGCTTGTGCATGATGAAAGTGGTAAGTGGGAGAAGCCTGATAACATATTAAACAACTGGCGCGTAACTAAAACGTGTTTACGTCTTGGTTCTCGTATTATCGGCAAGTGTTTAATGGGTAGCACATCAAACGCGTTAGATAAAGGCGGTAACAACTTTAAGAAGTTGTATTTGGATTCGGATGTAACCAAACGAAATAATAATGGTCAAACAAAATCGGGATTGTACTCGCTCTTTATACCAATGGAGTGGAACTATGAAGGATTTATTGATGAGTACGGGCAGCCGGTATTTAATACACCCAAAGAAGAGGCTATAGACCCACACGGTGATAGCATTGAAGTGGGCGTTATAGATTACTGGGAAAATGAAGTTGACGGTCTTAAACAGGATCAAGATGCTTTGAACGAATACTACCGCCAGTTTCCACGTACCACAGACCACGCTTTCCGTGATGAAAGCAAGAATAGTATTTTTAACTTAGCAAAAATCTACGAACAGGTTGATTATAACGCAGACTTGCGTAATACTAATACTGTAACACGTGGAAGTTTTCAATGGGAAAACGGGGTTAAGGATACTAAAGTAGTGTTTATGCCAAATCCATCAGGGCGCTTTAATGTGTCTTGGGTGCCTGGTTTAAACTTGCAAAACAAGTATACAGTTAAAAACGGTATCAAATACCCAGGCAACGAGCACGTCGGCGCTTTTGGGTGTGATAGCTACGATATTTCAGGAACGACTGACGGCAGGGGTTCTAAAGGTGCATTGCATGGATTAACTAAATTCACAATGGAAGATGCGCCACCTAGTACATTCTTTTTAGAATATATAGCTAGGCCTCAAACAGCAGAGATATTTTTCGAAGACGTGCTTATGGCTTGTGTCTTTTACGGAATGCCAATACTTGCCGAGAATAACAAACCAAGGTTATTATACCACTTCAAAAGAAGAGGCTACCGGGGTTATTCGATGAACCGACCTGACAGATTATGGAACAAGCTTTCCGTAACTGAGAAAGAAATAGGTGGAATACCTAACTCTAGTATGGACATGAAGCAAGCACACGCGGCTGCTATTGAAATGTATATCGAAAATCACGTAGGCGTAATAACCGAAGGTGAATACGGTACAATGTATTTTAACGATACACTAAACGATTGGTCTAAGTTCGACATGAACAACAGAACTAAATATGATGCGTCTATCAGTTCAGGGTTAGCTATTATGGCTTGCCACAAAGATCTGTACAAACCAATCGGCGACCAACAGAAAACAAAATTAAACCTAAAGATTGTTAGATTCAGTCAGGACGGTTATACTTCAAAAATAATAAAATAACAATATGGCTAACGCAGTTGTAAGTAACTTTTTCCCCAGCCAGGTAGCTAGCGACCAAGAGAAGATGTCGCCGGAGTACGGCTTGCAAGTCGGGCGAGCCATTCAAAACGAATGGTTCGATGGCAACCAGGGAAGTGTAAGATTTAGAAGTAATCAAGACAGCTTCCACAGTTTGCGTTTATATGCACGTGGTGAGCAACCCATACAAAAATATAAAGATGAATTATCTATTAACGGCGATTTATCTTACCTCAACCTTGACTGGAAGCCAGTACCTATCTTATCTAAATTTGTAGATATTGTTGTTAATGGTATTGCAGACCGGTCTTTTGATATTAAAGCATTCTCACAAGATCCATACGGTGTTGAAAAGCGTACGGCATATATGGACTCTATTATTAGAGACATGCAAACTAAAGAGCTTAACGACTACGCAGCTGAAGCATTTGGTATTAACTTATACGAAAACGACCCAGCAGCATTACCGGAATCTAAAGAAGAGCTTGAGTTACATATGCAGCTTACCTACAAGCAAGGTATTGAGATTGCTGAAGAGGTTGCTATAAATACATTACTGGATGGTAATAACTACGATCTTATTAAAAGACGCGTGTACCATGACTTAACAACTATCGGTATTGGCGCTGTCAAAAATACATTTTCTGAATCAGAGGGCGTATTAGTTGATTATGTTGACCCAGCAAACTTAGTGTATTCATATACTGAATCACCATACTTTGATGACATTTATTATGTTGGGGAAGTAAAAACTATTCCAATTAGCGAGCTTAAAAAGCAATACCCTGGGCTAACGCAAGACGATTTAGACAAGATTAAAAGCGAAGGTTCTCAAAACTTAACCGGTGGGTGGAATAGAAGCGAGATAAACGATAACCGTTACGATTCAAATACAGTTCAAGTATTGTACTTTAATTACAAGACGTACATGAACGAAGTCTATAAGATTAAAGAAACAGCTTCAGGCGCGGAGAAAGTAATACTACGTGACGATCAGTTTAACCCGCCAGCAGATGCCGAGGGATTTGCTAAAGCTTCGCGTTCGCTAGAAGTACTTTATGAAGGTGCAATTATTTTAGGTACTAGCACGCTACTTGAATGGGGCATTGCTGAGAATATGGTACGTCCAAAAAGCGATTACAATAAAGTAAAAATGAATTACAGTATTGTAGCACCTAGAATGTATAAAGGTCGTATCGAATCTATCGTAAGNCGCTGTACTGGCTTTGCTGATATGGTACAGCTTACACATTTAAAGATGCAGCAAGTANTAGCTAAGATGATGCCNGACGGTGTTTATATGGATGCTGATGGTCTTGCTGAAATTGATTTAGGTAACGGAACAAATTACAACCCGCAAGAAGCACTTAATATGTTCTTCCAGACGGGTTCTGTTATTGGTAGGTCATTTACACAAGAGGGTGATATGAATCCTGGTAAAGTGCCTATTCAACCGCTACAGACTGGTGCAGGTGGTCAAAAACTGCAAACATTAATTCAGACATATAACTATTACCTGCAGATGATTCGTGACGTTACGGGTCTTAACGAAGCTCGTGATGGTTCAACACCTGATTCAAGAGCATTAGTAGGTGTGCAGAAACTTGCAGCTGCAAATTCTAATACGGCTACACGCCATATATTAGATGCAGGGTTGTTCTTAACAGCTGACACGGCAGAAGGGTTATCACTTAGAATATCTGATATACTAGAGTACAGCCCTTCACGTGAAGCGTTTATACAGAAGATTGGTGGATTTAATGTAGCAACATTAGACGAACTAAAAGAACTGCACTTGTACGACTTCGGTATTATGCTTGAGTTGTCGCCAGATGACGAACAAAAAGGTATGCTTGAGAATAACATTCAAACTGCATTGTCTGCAGGATTGATTGACCTTGAGGATGCTATTGACATCCGCGAAGTTAAAAATCTTAAGCTAGCTAACCAGCTGTTGAAACTACGTCGCAAGAAGAAACTTGAGCGTGACCAACAAATGCAGCAAGAAAACATACAAGCACAAGCACAAGCAAACGCTCAGTCACAACAAGTTGCAGCACAGGCTGAGGTACAAAAAGACCAAGCGCTGTTCCAAACTAAGGCGCAGCTTGAGCAAATGAAAGCCCAAATCGACCAGCAGAAGATGCAACAAGAGGTTGAACTCAAGAAAGAGCTTATGGCTTTGGAGTTCCAATACAACATGCAGCTTAAAGGCATTGAGGTTGATGGGCAGAAGCAAAAAGAGTCTAATAAAGAAGACCGCAAAGACGAAAGAACTAAAATGCAAGCATCTCAGCAAAGTGAGTTGATTGATCAAAGAAAAAATGATTCACCACCTAAGAACTTCGAATCCTCTGGAAACGATATACTTGGCGGTGGGTTTGGCTTAGGTACCTTTGAACCTAGGTAATTATAGTAATAACAATTTTATAATATCTTATCATGAGTGAAGAAACTAACCCGATAGCATCCGTCGATGATGATGGAACTATCAAACTAGACTTACGACAAAATGCCGTTCAAGAGCAAAGCACAGATGAGGTTTCTGTACGCGACGAATCCGAAGTTAGCGAAGGAGTACCAGAGCAAAACGTCGAAGAGCCAGTTGCAGAACCTACCAGAGAAGAAGAAGAGGTCCCCGTTCAGAATGAACAGCCTGTTCAAGAAGATCAAGTAGAGCAACCATCTGTATTACAAGAGATTACAGACGAAGAAGTTGAAGAAGCTGCAGTAGAGCTTGAAGAAGTAGTTGAAGAAGCTATGGCTGAAGCGGCGGAAGCAGGCGTAGAATTACCGGAAAACATTCAAAAAGTTGTAGACTTTATGAGTGAAACAGGGGGTTCGTTAGAAGACTACGTAAAGCTTAACACTGATTACGCATCGTTAAACGAAGACCAACTGCTTCGCGAGTACTACGAAACAAAGTACAGTGCGTACGATAGGGAAGACATCGACTTTTTATTGGCCGATAAGTTTTCTTACGACGAAGAGCTCGATGACGAACGCGAGGTGCGTTTAAAGAAATTAGAGCGCAAGCAGGCATTGTCAGAAGCTAAAAATCATTTAGACGGATTAAAGTCTAAATACTACGACGAAGTTAAGATGGGTTCAAAATTGAATCCTGAACAACAAAAGGCGGTTGAGTTTTTCAATCGTTATAATAAAGAGAGTGAAGAAGCAGCAAAAGTTGCTGAACGACAAACCAGTAGGTTTAAACAAGAAAGCGCGAAAGTGTTCAACGAAAAGTTCGAAGGTTTCGATTATTCAGTTGGAGACAAGAAGTACCGCTTCAAAGTTAATAATACAGGTGAGGTTAAAGATACTCAAGGCGACATTAACAACTTTATCAAGAAGTTCTTGAATGAAAAGGGGGAAATGAAAGATGCCAAGGGTTATCATAAATCGCTGTTCACAGCTATGAACGCTGATCAGGTTGCACAACACTTTTACGAGCAAGGCAAAGCCGATGCAGTAAAGGATAGTATGGCCCGCACCAAGAACGTGAATATGAATCCGAGAGGGGTTCATGAGGAAGTCACGACATCTAACGGGTGGAAAATACGCGCGGTTGACAGTGGTGAAAGCTCTTCTAAACTCAAGGTTAAGTTTAAGAAATAATAATCCATTTAAAATAAATAAAAATGGCTTTAGCAAACACTGGTGCTGCACTACAGCACTTAACTCCGCGTCCTGTAAAAGGATTGTTTCGCGGACAATTACTTGTCCGTGACTGAAATGGACTTTACACAACAGTTCCTACCAGAGGTATATGAAAAAGAAGTTGAGCGTTACGGAAAGCGTACAGTCGGCGGATTCTTACGTATGGTTGGTGCTGAAATGCCAATGGCTTCTGACCGTATCGTATGGTCTGAGCAGGGTCGCTTGCACATTGCATACGACAACGTTAGTTCAAATGGCGGTGGTACTAACATCACACTTACAGGTTTACCAACGGGTACTGATCCTTCATCTCTAATCGGTGTAGGTCAAACTTTGGTTATCTCTAACGGTACTGTTACTGCAAAAGCTCGTGTTGATAGCATGGGTGCTTATGCAAGTGGTGCAAATAGCACTTCTACGCAGGTTGTTAACATTAAAGTATACGGTGAAGCAGGATCTGCTCTTCCAGCTGCTTTACGTGGTGCTACAACATCTTTGAATATCTTTGTATTCGGTTCTGAGTACGCAAAAGGATCAGCTGATGTAGGTAACTCTTTCGACGCTTCTTTCACAACTTTCGAAAACAAGCCTATCATCTTACGTGATAAGTACAATGTTAACGGTTCTGACGTTGCTCAGATCGGTTGGGTTGAAGTTACGACTGAAGCTGGAACTGGCGGTTACTTATGGTACTTGAAGTCTGAGCACGAGTCTCGTCTACGTTTCGAGGATTACTTGGAAATGAGTATGGTTGAAACTGAAAAAGCAGTTGGAGCAATCGCTACAGGTGTTACAGGTTCTGAAGGTATGTTCGAAGCTATTGAGTCTCGCGGTTTAGTTTACAACGCTACTGACTTCGGTGGTGCTAACGGACTAGCTCAATTCGACGAAATCTTGGCTGAGCTTGATAAGCAAGGCGCTATTGAAGAGAACATGATGTTCTTGGATCGTGCAACTTCTTTGGGTATCGACAACATGCTTGCTGCTCAAAATTCTTACGGAGCTGGTGGTACTTCTTACGGAGTATTTGACAATTCTGAAGATATGGCGTTGAACTTAGGATTCTCTGGATTCCGTCGCGGTTCTTACGACTTCTACAAAACTGACTGGAAATACTTGAACGATTCAACTACTCGCGGATCTATCGGCGATATTGAAGGTGTTATGGTTCCTGCTGGTACTTCTACTGTATACGATGAGCAATTAGGTACGAACATTTCTCGTCCGTTCTTGCACATCCGTTACCGTGCTAACGAAGCAGAAGATCGTCGCATGAAGTCTTGGATCACTGGTTCGGTTGGTGGCAACTACACTAGCGCTAACGATGAGATGAACGTACATTTCTTATCTGAGCGTGCACTTTGTGTACAAGCAGCTAACAACTTCGTATTGTTGAAGTAAGTTTATAATATTGTCCTCGGCTTCGGCCGGGGGCATTATTCTTTTATCTATTTAATTATATCATATTATGGCAACAGCTAAAAAACCCGCGGCTAAGAAAGCTCCGGTTAAAAAAGAAACTACAGTAGAGACACCAGAAGTGTCGTTTGAAACGGCAACAGAAATGCCTCCACTGCCAAAGAAACCTTCTTGGGAATACAAAGATCGCTTATACGAGTTAACAGGTCGGAGAAAACCTTTAGTGTTTACACTACCTGCAGTACACTCTGCTAAAAAACCTTTACTTTGGTTTGACGAAGAAAAAGGCTACCAGCGCGAAATTAGATACGCTACTAACCAGCGTTCTTGCTTTGTAGATGAACAAGAAGGTCCCGCAACCCTGGGGCGCATCGTATTTAGAAACGGTGTATTGAATGTACCAAAAGAAGATGTAGTGCTACAGCAGCTACTTTCAATGTACCATCCTTTTATGGCAAAAGGTGTTATTGAAGAATACAAAGCTGAAGCAATCGCAGAAAACGAAGTGGGCTGGATTGAATTAGAACTTGACGCTATGAATGCTGCTAAAGCAATGGACGTTGATGAAGCTGAAGCAATCTTGCGCGTAGAATTCGGTTCTAAGGTATCTGAGATGAGTTCTAAGGAGCTTAAACGCGATCTCCTTGTGTTTGCTCGCCGCAACCCTCAATTGTTCATAGAACTAGCTAATGACGAAAACGTACACTTGCGTAACATCGGTATTAAAGCGGTTGAACAGGGACTGATTGCATTATCACAAGACCAAAGAACATTCAGTTACGCCAACACAGGGCGTAAACTAATGACGGTGCCATTTGACGAGCACCCATATTCAGCACTTGCATCTTACTTCAAAACAGATGAAGGAATGGAAGTACTGAACACTATAGAAAAACGATTATAAAATAACAGTGGGGGTTACTAAGGTAGCCTCCACTTTAATCAAATAACAATATGAGCGTAAGCGTAGACACTGTTTATCAACGAGTATTAAGCATACTCAATAAAGAGCAACGAGGGTATGTTACGCCTCAGGAATTTAACCTGTTTGCCAATCAAGCGCAGATGGATCTATTCGAGCAATACTTCTATGACATTAACCAGTTTGGTAGAATGCATGGAAACGACACGGAGTTCTCCGACATGCTCAACATTCTCAACGAAAAAATAAACCTATTCGAAGTTACCAGCGCAATGACATACGCCGGTAATTATTGGAGTACGCCTAGCAATCTGTATCGCATAGGTACACTTATATATAACAGCGCAGAGGTAGAACGTATCAATAAAAATGAATTTTTATACATTAACGCGTCGCCTTTAACAAAGCCTACTGAGACTAGGCCTGTATTCGTAGCAAACTCCAGCGGGTATATAGTATATGGTAGCCTCATTGTAAGGTCTTCAAATTCTACATTAAACGGTGCAGTCAGCTCTAGCGCTACAATTAATATATCCGCAGCTAATCCAAGTATATCTATAGGTAATATAGTAACCGGCACAGGCATTTCAGGCGCGGTAACGGTAGTTGCTATAGCGGCTAATGGTACTACTATAACATTATCAGGCGCTCAAAGCATATCAAACTCCACTGTATTAACGTTTACTACACCAGCCCCCACTCAGCTTATAACTGCAGGAGTAGCGTGTAACTATATTAAAAGACCCGCAACTGCACAGTGGGCTGGTACTTTAGTCGGTGGCTCTAGCTTGCAAAGCTCAGCGGACTCGGTGGACTTTGAGTTGCATGATTCAGAGGAAACAGAACTAGTTATGAAAATACTAGAACTAGCGGGTATATCAACGCGAGAATTACAAGTGTATCAAATAGCTGCACAAGAAGAAGCTAAAAACACTCAACAAGAAAAATCTTAATAAATGGGGCTAATAAATCAAACTAGCGAACTTTACTACGAAGGAGCAGACGGTAACTGGAACAGCGGTGATGAAAATTACGGCGACTACCAGTTTGTTAGCCTTAAAGACATGGTAAACAATTTTATGATAGCCTATGTTGGCGAAGATAAGATTATAAGCAAAATAAAGCGCACAGACGTTGCGTTTCACGCACAGCGCGCTATTCAAGAATTTAGCTTTGATACCTTGCCGTCACAAAAAGCTTTAGAGACAGAAATACCGCCAGCGCTGTATATGATACTGCCGCAAGACTATGTAAACTATGTCAAAGTATCTTGGGCAGATTCAAACGGTATAGAAAGAATTATCTATCCAACACGCAATACTAGTAATCCCACGGCTGTTAACCAAGACAGCAACTACGAATACCAGTTTGATAATAATGGTAAAATGACTTTAGCGAATGAATCTGTAACATTGGCTAGGTTTAACGCTTCTTACTATTCTTCTAACACAGCATCTAATAACCAAAGTACTCTTACGGAAAGTGAGTTGTTCAATCTTTACAGATACGGTAGACGCTATGGGTTGTCACCGGAAGAAGCGCAAGGTAATGGTGTTTTCTACATTGATCAGCTAAAAGGCGTTATGCACTTTAGCTCTAACTTAGTTAACCAAATTGTAACACTAAAATACATTAGTGACGGATTAGGTACTGACGAAGAGATGCGTGTGCAT
>JGI24004J15324_10001089_pt1 | contig 10846 bp, 9 predicted proteins | sample LinPmetageLP32_FD_15324 | JGI IMG/M metagenome (IMG submission 15324)
ATTGGAAGTTCTTCTAAATTCTTAGTATTTGAACAAAATACACAAGCTACTAGAAATAGATTCTTAAATATAGTAAATCCATATTTAGAATCAGTACAACAAAGACAAGGATTATTCGCCTTTAGAGTACAAATGGATGAAGCAAATAACACAGCAGCAGAAATTGATAGAAATCAATTAGTAGGTGCAATTTTCTTACAACCAACTAAAACAGCTGAATTTATAGTACTTGACTTTAATGTTCTTCCAACAGGCGCAACATTTGATTCATAAAAAAAGAAAAAAATTATATTTATAACAGAATAAAATAAAATAGTAAAATGGCAATATTAGATACAAACGAAACTATGTTCACATCATTTGAACCTAAACTACAAAATAGGTTTATAATGAATATTGATGGAATCCCAGCATACCTTATTAAGAAAATTTCACGTCCAAGTATAACATTTGGAGAAGTGGTTCTTGATCACATTAATGTGAAAAGAAAAATTAAAGGAAAAGCTAATTGGGAAAACATCACATGTGATTTATACGATCCAATCACACCATCAGGTGCACAAGCAGTAATGGAGTGGGTAAGATTATCACATGAATCAGTTACAGGTAGAGATGGTTATTCTGATTTCTATAAAAAAGACATTAGAATTAACACATTAGGACCAGTAGGTGACATTGTTGAAGAATGGATCTTAAAAGGCGCTTACTGTCAATCAGCTAATTTTGGAGATATGGATTGGACATCAGACCAACCAGCAAACATTTCAATGACAATAGTAATGGATTATGCTATATTAAATTACTAAAAATTAATTTACATAAAAAGAAAAGCGCCTATTTTTGGCGCTTTCTTTATTTCACATATATGTATATCCGAACTAGTTTTAAATAAAAAAATAACGTTATGGAAAAACAACAACAATTTCCCACAGAGGAAGTTACATTACCATCAAAGGGTTTATTATACCCTAAAGAATCACCACTTTCTAAAGGAGCCATTACAATGAAATATATGACAGCTCGAGAAGAAGATATCTTAACTAACCAAAATTTAATTGAAAATGGAACAGTAATTGATAAATTATTACAATCCCTTATTATAACACCAATTAATTATGATGATTTATTATTGGGAGATAAGAATGCTGTATTAATAGCAGCTCGTATTTTAGGTTATGGTAAAGATTATGAATTTGAACATAAAGGAGAAACTCACCAAGCAGATTTAACAAAAGTAGAAGATAAATCACTTAATGAATCTTTAATATTAAATAATGAAAATAAGTTTTTCTTTACATTACCTACAGCTAAAAAAGAAGTTACATTTAAACTTTTAACTCATGGAGATGAAAAAGCTATAGCTAATGAAATGAAAGGTTTAAAAAGATTAAATAAAGATTCATCTTCAAATGTGTCTACTAGAATGAAATATATGATTACTTCTATAGGAGGTGATTCTGAAACAAAAACAATTAGAGAATTTGTTGACAATGAATTACTTGCTAGAGATGCTAGAGAATTAAGAAATTATATAGCTGAAGTACAACCAGACATTGATTTAACTCATGAATACGAAGATAAAAATGGGGACTTCGTTAAAATAACAATACCCATTGGTCTTAACTTTTTTTGGCCTGACACTGACATATAGAAACCAAGTCTTTACTCAAATACATGATCTGGTGTACCATGGCGGTGGTGGATTTATACACTCAGAGATATACAACATGCCTATTTGGATGAGAAGATATCATATTCAAAAAATTAATGAATATAATAAAGAGCAAAATAAAAAACAAGAAGAAGCTAAAAGAGGTAATTCAAGTTCACCCTCAAGTGGACCTGTAGGACCTAACATTAATCCTTCTTCAACATATAATTTTTAAGTAAAGACATCTATGATGTCTTTTCTTTTTTTATATTTATTAATGAATAATATTACACTATGGCTGATAACGACGAATTAGAAAAAGGTAAAAAACTTGTACAAGAACAAGTAGTAGAAGCTGGATATTTAGATAATGCTTATAAATCCATTGCTGCTACTTTATCTAATCTATTTGAAGATGCTATTGATAATCTTAATGGTATTGATAATGTAGGAGCTAAAATAGCTAAATCTTATGAAAGAGACATAGTAGGTTCTATAAAAAAAATGTCTGGGGGATTAGAGGAAAATGTAAATCTCCAACTTAAAATAAATAAAGAAATAAATGTTCAAAAAGAAATAGATAAAAAAATAGAAAAAGTTAAAGTAAGAGCCTTATTAACTAGTCAAAAAATAACACAAGCAGAAGGACTAACAACAGAACAAAAACTAAAATTAAGAGGAGCATTAACAGAACAGTATAAACTTGAAATAGCAAATCTTAAAACATTAGAAAATCAAAATAAAGAAACCCAAAAAGCAAAAGGTTTTGGAGCAGACATATCAGAAAGTTTAGGTGATCAATTAGACAAATTAGACAAATCAGGAACATTATCTGGTGTATTAAAAGGAAATTTTGAAGACATAGCAGGCTCTGCAAAATTAGCTCAAGCAGTTCTAGCAGCTATTGGCACAGCACTAATAGCAGGTAATAAATCTGTAATTGGTATTTCAAAAGAATTAGGAACTAGTGGAACAGAATCAACTCTTATAAGAGCTGAATTAGCAGGAGCTGCTTTTACAGCAAATGATTTAAGGGTAACAACTGAAGCTATATTAAAAGCAAACAAAGCTCTTAATAAAGAATTCCAAACAGCAGCCGTATTTAATAAAGATATATTAGTAGGTGCTACTGCAGCATTAGATGCACAATTAATGTCAGGAGAAGCAATAGCACAACTGTCAGGAGACGCTGCTAGATTAGGAATGACATTTGATGAATCTCTTAAAACTCAAGAAAATGCAGTAAACGCTATAAATTCACAAACGGGAGCTCAAATTAGTTTAAAAACAGTTTTAGAAGATTCTAATAAAATAACAGGACAAATTAGAGCTCAATTGGGATCTAACCCTGAGGCAATAGCAAGAGCAGTAACACAAGCAAAAGCATTAGGATTTGAATTAGAACAAATAGCAAACTCAGGTAAAGCATTATTAGGTTTTGAATCATCTATTGAAGCAGAATTAGAAGCAGAATTACTTACAGGTAAACAATTAAATTTAGAAAAAGCAAGACTAGCAGCATTAACAGGAGATTATGAAACCCTAACAAAAGAAATAGCAGCTAATGTAGGTGATTTTAACGATTTTTCTCAAATGAATGTTTTACAACAAGAAGCAATAGCTAAATCTGTTGGAATGACAGCAGATGATTTAGCTAATTCATTAATAACAGAAGAAAACAGAGAACAATTATTACAAGATGCTATTGCAAGTGGAAACACACAAGCAGTCCAAGATTTAAAAAGATTAGACACACAAGAAAAATTTGCTAAAGTAATGGAACAAGTAAAAGGATTAGCTATAGATATAGCTGCAGTATTTTCTCCTTTAGTAGATATTATAGGTTTAATTGCTGATGGTTTAGGAACAGCAGGGGGTAAAATGGCAGTGATTGCAGGAGGTATAGCATTAGTGGCAAAATATTCTGTAATATCCGCTATAGGAACATTATTTAGATCTTTTGGAAACATACCTTTTGGATTAGGAGTACCTTTAGCAGTAGCAGCTACAGCAGGATTAATGGGACTTATAAGTAATGCTTCAAAAGCAGACGATATGGGGTATGGTAATAATACACTTGTTACTAAAAATAAAGGAGCAATTATGCTTAATAACAATGATAGTGTTGTAGCAGGAACCAATCTTTTAGGTGGTGGAGGCGGATCAGCTCCAATTGACTATGATAAAATGGCTTCAGCAATGTCTAAAGCCCAAGTTAATGTTTCAACAAAATATGACTCATTTAGCGCTAATAGTACAACATCAAATGGAGGAAGATACCAAAGCACAGCAAGATATGAGTCTAAATTTGCTTAATTTATATGTATAATAAAACACAACAATTATGAGTTTAAAAGACAAAAAATCATTATTTGATAGAAATCAAACAGGTGTAAAAGGAAATACAGTAGGACAAAATTCACCTAGTGATGGTGGGTATTTTTCTGACGGTGGACAATCACAATCTCCATTTCAAAGTACAACAGGAGATCATTTAGTAGACATGTTAACTAAAAATGTAAAAAGTACAAACACAGGATTAACATACACTCCATCACCAAATAAATCTCAATTTCAAGATTTAGATGGGACAACAGGCCCACAGTCTCAATTGCCACAAGAAGCAGCATCACAAAAACACATTGATTCTTTAAAACAGGTACCTGGTGGTTCATCAAATTCTCCATTTCAAGATAGAAATGATGGAGCTACACCAGGACAATATTTAGATAATTTACCAGGCTAAACTTTAATTAATGGCTTTAAAAAACCTAAAATCGGACTTAGCTGCGGGGGATCTAGCAACTTCAGCAGCTGAAAACTTAACCTATGGAAAAGGTACTGCGTATGACAGACCTGGTCAAGGATTTAGTAACGAACCTTTTATTAAAGGTGGTATAAATTTAGGTGGAACATCACAGTTTAATGCAATTACTGGTGGTTTTATACGAGGTGGTGTGTTAATGCATATTGAACGATTACTGCAAGATACTACCCGAATAGGTAAATTTTTAATATCAAATAGGGGTATTACTTTTTTAACAAAACAAATAGGATTACAAAAATCAAATCCTAAAATTAGCGAACCATCTGTAGGAGGAATATTAGGTTCTCCAGCTAACCATAGAACTTATAATTTTGGTATAAACACATTAGCTCAAGTAGTAGGACAAGGTACTGGTTTACATGTTAATAGACAAGGTAAAACACCTTTTGCTAAAGAAGGTTATATAGATGAAGAAAAATTTTCAAATAATTATTCATTACCTGACTTTTCAGGAAAAAGTAGCAATACTAACAGATTACTTTATTTATTTGATAAAAATATAAGCACATCTCCTCAACAAGAACGTTTCAAAACAGCAATGGTTAATGTAGCAGGAACACTAACAGAAGTTCCTTTTGCAGATAGATCTAATTATTCCGCAGTACCTGGTCAAACTCATAATGCAGATGGTAGTCCTATAGAAACAGAACAAAAGAAACAATCTAGATTAGGTAAATTTGCCCAAAACGTAGGAAAAAAAATTAAAGCAGCATTTGCAAACCCTAATGAAGAACTATATTCATATGCGGGGGGTCCTGGTTCAACCTATGGTATTGGTAAAACAAATATATATAAGTATAGTAATACTAATACTAAACAAGATTTAAGATATGAAGGTCCTAAAAACATAGGATTTTTTGCTGAAGATAAAAATGATATAAATGGAATATTTAATGTTAATAATATTTTATTTGAAAAACCTAGTGATAAAGCTTTAGAGGATTTAAATTTAAGAGATAAAAATATTGGTTTAGGTTATCACACAACATTTGATTCTCATGTTTTAAATAGTACATCTAGGGTAAAAAATTATTTAGCTACTTTAGGTAAAATAACAGAAGATAATTATAATAAAACAAGAAAAGATGGTAAATCTTACCATAGAGAAGAAAGAGTCAATTTAGGTAATCCAGGTGGTGACCCAACACTAGGAACAACTACAGTAGATTTAATAAATGCTTTAGATGTTTTTAAATCAGATCAAGATTTTCAAAGTAATGCTGTAAGAGATTTAATACGTTTTAGAATTGAAGCTGTAAATCCATACACACCTAATAAATCAGATGTAATGGTATTTAGAGCATTTTTAGATGATATGGGTGATAATTTTACGGCTAATTATAATGAATTTAATTATAATGGTAGAGCAGAAAGTTTTTACACATATAATGGTTTTAATCGAGATGTAAGTTTTGGTTTTAAAATAGCAGCCCAATCAGCTCGTGAAATGAAACCTTTATACAGAAAATTAAATTATTTATTATCAAATACTACACCTGAATACAATGAAACTTCGGGTAGAATGATGACTCCTTTTATGAGACTAACTATAGGTAGTTATTTCCAGCAATTACCTGGTGTTATAAAAAATGTAAGTATAACATGGAATAAAGATTATCCTTGGGAAATAACATTAGATGCACCTGAAGGAGGAACTACTAGTAATTTATTTGTTTTACCTCATGTTTTAGATGTAAAAGTTACTTATCAACCAATACATGATTTCTTACCACAAAAAGGTATACGCTCTCCATTTATTATTCCTCATAAAGATAGTCCTATAGCTAATACACCAGGAAGAAAATTATGGAATCAGGAAGAATCATCCCCAACTTTAGCTAATGCTGTTGCAAAAATAAAATAATATGTCAAGTAGATTAAGATTTATACAAAAACAAAAGGGGGCTAATGGAAAAATAGTACATAAATATATAAAATACCCTAATATCCCCTTATCTGTAGATGATATATATGCTACTACATTAATTGGAGACAGATTAGATTTAATAGCAGATCAATTTTATAAAAATGTGGATTTATGGTGGGTTATTGCTACCGCAAATCCAGATGTTATTAGAAGAGATAGTTTCAATTTAAAATCTGGTTTACAAATTAGAATTCCTGATCCAAATAGAATTACTAATATATTAAGATCATTTGAACAAATAAATAAATAAGTTATGTCTATATTCAAAGAAACCTTTAAAGATTTTGTTTTTAGGCAGCTTCGAATGAGAGAAGCTATTATAGAACAAGGAAATGATCCCACTAAATTTAGACATAGATTTGGTAATCCTAGAACAAAAATAGAAGGTGAAAATGGTGAATCCACTAATGTAAACATAGCAGCTGGTGCTTTTTATACAAACACAGTACATAAACAATGTGTTATTAGAATGACTTCAGGTGTAGATGTTACAAGTAGAGAATTTTTAGAAGAAGGAGAAGACGGTGAAGGTGATAAGTTAGCAAAAGCTTACATTTTAGAAGGTGGTGTATTAGATGAAAATAAAAAACCAAGATCAGGTTTTGCAAAAAATAATGGAGCATATGGTGATAAATCTATCCGTTCAAACGCAACAGATGGTTTTGGTATAGTACCAATGCCAGGTATTATAGATGCTGACATTAGAACAAAAACAGCCTATGGTTCACTTCGTGAAGCAAAAGTAAATTTTGTTTGCCATAACAGACGTCAATTAGAAGTTTTAGAATTATTATATATGAGACCAGGTTTTCCTATCTTATTAGAATGGCAGTGGTCACCTTTTATTAATAATAAAGGAAAAATAGATAATGAACTCTATGGTATAGGAGACGATTGGTTTGATCCTAATAAAACTACTAATGATTTTAATACATCTATAATAAAAAATAAAGAGGAAAGTAATGGTAATTATGATGGATTTGTAGGTTTTTGTAAAAATTTTGAATTTAAATCAAGACCAGATGGGGGTTATGATTGCACTACTGAAATCATAGCCGCAGGAGAAGTTTTAGAAAGTTTAAAATCTAGAAATGATGGTTATTCTAAAAAAGAAGAAGATAAAAAAATCCAAATAGATAATATGCAATTTTTACTAGAGGGAATAATTGAAATATCTGAAGTAAAAGATCAACTAAATACTAGTAATGGGTCTAACGCTCTTTACTATTTACAACAAAATCCCCTAGCAAATGAATTTTTAGTAAATTCTGAAGGAGTAGACGCATTAGAAAAATTAAAAGAATTAAATGAATCAAATAAGCCAGGAAATAGTCAGGTAGCATCTCTAAGACAATCATCTAATTACATAAAATCCTCAGATTTATTAAGAGATTATTTTAATAAAGTTGATAAGTATTTTATATTTAAAGGAGATGTGTTAGGAACTCGAAAATTATTTTTTAATATACTTACAAAAACAAATAAAACTGATAGAACTTATATAAGATGGGATCATTTATGTGACTTAATTAATAGAGTTGTATTTCCCCTTCCTAATCCTAGTAAAATAGATGATCCACTATGTCAATTAGTTTATACCCAAAAAACTAATAAAGGTAAAGAAGAATATATACAATCTGTTCCTTATGAATTCCCAGGAGAATTATACAGTAAAGTTGACAATAATGGCGGAAAAATTAGAAACATATCTAAAGATGCTTTTAAAACAAAATTAGAAACTATAATAAATGTAGAATCTATTTTAAATAATAGTTTTGATCCTTCTATATGTTTACTTCCTAGTCAAGTTAGTGAAACAGAATCTGGAATTAAAAATGAAATTGGACATATAATGTTAGGTGTAGAACATTTAAGTAAAGTATATAACCAAATGGCTTATAGTAATGATGAGCCTAAAGAAAATTTTAACTTTTTTGATTATCTTAAAAAAATATGGCAAGATGTTAATAAAGCATGTGTAGGAAATCATAATTTTATTCTCCAAACAGAATTAGAAAGTCCTAATAAAGCAAGAATAATAGATTTACAAGTAAACCCCCCTAACATTAAACCAGAAGATCTATTTGAATTTAAAATACAGAGTAATAAATCAATAGTTAGAGATTTTAACTTTAACACTACAATTCCAAGTGCTTTAAGTGCAACAATAGGAATAGCAGCTCAGGCTCCGACTAGTGTTAGTGATTTAGATCAAGTTACATTTGCAAATTTTTCAAAAGGTATAAAAAGTAGATTTACTTCAAATACAAATATAATTTCAACAAAAGCAAAAAAAGATAATAGTGAAGAAATAATAAATGCATATAAAAAAGATTTAGAAAAATATAAAGAAAATATAGTAGATCTAGCAGTTTATCAAGCAGAATTAGCATTAGGGGAATTTGATGATAATTCAAAAGACACAGTAGATGATAAAACATTTTCAGAAGCTACTGGTTTAGCATCTGGTATTCAAAAACAAATAACTTCTTTACTACAGAGAAATCCAAAAACAGGGAAAAGACGTCCTATAATTCCTTCAAGAAAATCAGCTGTAATTCCCCTAAAATTTAATGTTTCTATGGATGGTATAAGTGGCGCAATTATAGGAAATGTTTTTAAAGTAGAAAAAGAAAAATTACCAAAAGGATACCAAGCAGATGATGTAGCTTTTGTAGTAATGGGTGAATCACAAAAAATAACATCTGGGCAAGATTGGACAACTGAATTATCAGGACAACTAATGTTATTAGATTTAGGAAAAGAAGAAAGAGAAAAACTTAATAACAAATATGAAGGAGATGGTGGGGGTGGTGCTGGTAGTGGTGATAAAGCTGGATCAGGAGAAACAACCCCACCTGTAATTTTAGAAGACGAAATAATAGATAATGGTCCTCAAGTTGAAGATGAAGTTTTACCCAAAACACCCCAATGTCCCCCAGGTCAAGTATGGAATGAAGACATTCAAGCTTGTGTATTAGAAGATGTATCTATAGAACCAAAAGTAGGAAATACAGGATTAACACAAGAACAAATAGACAATGGTGGATTAGAAACAACTAAAAGAAGAGTAAATGGTAACACCCCATATGAATATGCTTATTTACTACAAGCGGCTGGAAGTGCACAAAATGGTGCTTTACAAGAAGAATTTTTTAAGGGTAATACATCAAATGTTAATATTATTAATTCCAATGTTGATAAATTAAGACAACAGTATAGTTCTGTTTTCCAATATAATTTTAGTATGCAAGATTTTCCATCTTTAAGGAACGCAAATATGGGTTCAGCTTTTTCTTCTTATGAATCATGGATGACTTATTTATCAAAAACTTTCCCTAATTTAGTATAATATGGCAAGATATATACCAAAATCAAAAGTAAGCATATTACAAACAGCACAAAATGAATTTGTAATAGCCTCAACATTACGTTCATATAATGGATCTTACATGGAACTTAGTGATGGTACCTTTTTTGCGGGTAACAATCCCCAAAAACCAGGAGAAAAATTATTAAAAAGAAAACCTGTTGGTAGTTCTTTTGGTAAAAGTAATAATAATTCAACTTATAGAAAAATAAATAGACCTGTATACAATGAATTATCTAAGAAAACACCCATCCCTATTAATAAACCCCAACCAACAAATAAAGATTATGAACGAGGATATTTTACAAGATATTTTTGTAAAAGAGTAAATGATAAATATAATTACTTTGAAATAAATAAAAAAACATATGATAGTTTAAATTCAAAAACAGATAATTATGATTATAATTTATATATTATAGGAGAAATAAATTGGATATTATTAGAAACACCTAAAAACTCTGTAATAAAAATTAATGATATTAACGTAAAATTGTTATTAAATATATATCCTTTTTTAAACGTATTTTTTAATATTTTAAATGAATATGAACCTTTACACACTAGAAATTTTATGGAAAAACTATCTATAAAAGAAGGAACTAAAATTATACCTTATGAAGGTTACTTTCACCAACACCCTAAAAAAGGATTTATGGAAGGACCTTTTCATTCAACTAAACTACATAAAAAATTATTTACCTTAGACCAACTTAAATCTACTCCTAAATCAAATTATACACCTTTAGCTAACCCAAATGCAACTCAAATAAGGCCAACAAGGGGAAATAGTGGGGGTGGAAGTAGAACATCATATACATCAGGAGGTTCAACTTCATCAGGAGGTTCAACTTCATCAGGAAGAGGTGGTTATTAGATAAAATTTTATTACACTGGTAAGGTATGTTTTATCTTATCGAAACAAAAAATCAATTAGACAAACTAGAATTAAAATTATCTTCTAGTCTATCACGTTATCTTGAATTTATTCAAGGCAATGACAACACACACCCTCAATTAGCAGAAATAATAGCAGTATATCTTGACGTTGATGGTGAAGATTTTATTATA
>JGI24004J15324_10001090_pt1 | contig 10843 bp, 20 predicted proteins | sample LinPmetageLP32_FD_15324 | JGI IMG/M metagenome (IMG submission 15324)
ACACACCATCCATATCAATGTAAACTATTTTCTTTTTCAAATTTTTTTGTTTTAAAAGGTTATTATTATCACTCATTTACTATGTAAATATACGAAAAATAATTGGATTAAACAAGCTTTTTCTTAATTATTTTATATTATGTTACGAGCCTTAAACTGTCTGTATTTTTTAGCTGGATGGAGAGTTTCATTTAAGGAAAATGAGTCTAAATCTAATCCTAATTTACTTATAGTAGCAAAAGATAAAGTTCTATTATCACTATATAAATCTTCATACCATGTTATTGGAACTTTAAGAACATCTGAACTTAATTTTAGTTGTTCTTTTTGTTCTCTTAAGATATGATGTTGATTATCACGATAATATTCATCTATAAATTGTTGAGGTATCTCATCTATCTGCCATGTATTTGTTACTAATTGTTTATTCTGCATTTTCCAAAGTAAATTAATATGACTTTTTTCATGTTCTTTAGTATTTAATCTATCTAAACAGATAACTTTATCAAAATCTTTTGCAAGTATTTGATGGAAATTGGTTATATTATATTTTATACTTGGTGGTTTTTGTTGTGATAATGTTCTTACAACAGTATTATTATATTTTTCAAGTTTCTTAATTGGATATTCAATGAGTTTATCAGAATCACTTACCATAACAAATGGTTCATGTATTCGATAGTAGTTCTCTAAACCGATTCCATTGGTTAATGCAGTACCACCACTCCTTTGAGTAGCAATTATTAATATTTTCAATATTATTGAGTTGTATGAGACCTAAATCCCATTACTGGAACATGACCTGTGATTTCTATTTCTCGTTTCTTAATAAATTGTTTAGATACTTGTAGTGTTTCTAAATCAGTTTCATTATTTACCCAATCTTTGAATAGGTAAGTTAATAGTTTACTTTTAATTGATTTTATCATTTTAATTATTTTGAGGTTACTGTTCTATTCCATTCTTTTTGAATAAAGAAATCTAACTTACGATGAATACTATCTATTATTCTTATACTTGGAACTTTAGTGTTATTCAACTCATCATTTAATTTTGAAGTCCAATACTGAATCTTCGGAATGTATCCTTCAGGATATTTTACGTTTGCCATTTTATTTAGTTTAAAGGTTAATTATTTGTGATTTATCTATTAATGTATTTATACTTCCCATTATACTACTACCATAATCTACTGATACTCTAACACAACCATTAAGGTCTGCATCAAATTCACATTGGTAGTTATTATCGGTAACAATTCCTTCTTGGATTTGTCCATACTTATTTTCAAAACTTACTTTAGAGTTTATTTTTATCATATTTTATATTTTAAAAGAACATTCTATTCCAAGTTAACCAACTAGGTTCTGATACCTTATAAGGTTCACATCGGTTGGTGTAATCTCTCTTAAGAACAATACATCTATCCCCATCTTCGGATACACTTATCAATTCTACAATATCGCCATCTTGGTGGTACTTACCAACTACTGACCTCAACTCATCAATCTTACCTAATCCATCAATCGGGTCACTTATACTTAAATTTATCATATTTTATATTTTAAAGGTTTTAAAGGGTTTTATCTCACTCATTATTACATATGTAATATACGACTTTTTATTGGATTGCGCAAGCTTTTTCTTGTTTATTTTTAAGCATAATTCTGTAATAATCGTAATATCTCGTCTAATGATTCGTGTCTATGATTATCTAATAAGTTAACCGAATACACATACTTAGATTCCTTTACCTTTGGTACTTCGTGTATAGCAGAATCATTTGCAAACTTTAAATCAATTTGTTGAGGGTCTCCACAAAGAACCATAGTTGAACCTTTGCCCAATCTACCCAAAACCATACTAAGTTGTTGTTTAGTTAAGTTTTGGAACTCATCTACAATTACACAAGCATTATCAAAAGTTCTTCCTCTAAAGTGAGATAGAGATACTAACTCAATCTTTTCATCAGATTCCATCTTTTCTAATATTGCAGGTTTGTTATAAACCTTTCTCATATTAGAACGAATTGGAACTAACCAAGGCTCCATCTTTTCATCAAGTGAACCTGGTAGATATCCATTATCTTCGTTTGATACTGTTGGTCTTGTTATAATGATTTGATTAATCTTTCTTTGGAAATACATATCTAATCCTATTTGTACTGCAAGTAACGTCTTACCACTACCGGCTTTTCCGAGAACAAAGTTATAAGGATGATATAAGATATTTGTCTTAGCCATCTTTTGTTCTTCTGATAATGATATTGAAAATCTAACTTTTCCTTTTGGTGCTTTTTTATTAACGTTTTCTGTTGCCATTCTTCTCCTTTTAAATTATTGATTCTTTTCTAAATTTAGAATATACATTAACTATTGATATATTATATTTTAATAATACTGCAGTTAATGCACTTCCTTCACCATAACCTATTCCTTGTTTACTGTATCTTTTTAGTTTTGGATTATCCCATTTTTTATTACTAAAATTTCTTTCTACTATATTTTTTAATTCTATTATATCTTTTTTTATATTTTTAAATTCAGATGTATATGGTAAAGATATTAATGCTTCTTGAGTATATACATTTGATTCGTTTTTTATATTTAAATGATTATGTATTTCTGTTCTTGCTGATTCAAATACTTTTGATAAATGTATCGGTGTATCTATTACATTATATACATAAGAAGATGTTGTATCGTAATCAATATTATTATACTGTCCTAGTTTATCTACATCTAAATAAGTAATTCTTTTTTTATTTGACTCCATTAAATCTAATAAGAATATCAACTTATCATAATAACTAAACTCCTTTGATTCATAATCATATGTTTTAAAATCAAACCACTCACTACAATCAGTTAGTAAATGTAACTTATGTGAATTAGAAAATTCATTTATATCATCCTTCCAATCAAACGTCCAATCTTTACCGATACACATTGTTGCAAATTCTATCATTACATTAGTTTTTCTTTTTTAGGATACCAAACTACTAAAACTTTTCTAGTACCGTTTGTTATTGGTGTTACTTCGTGTGGAGATGCACTTCCATTATATCTTGCAACATCTCCTCTTTTTTTAAATTCTGTATGTTTTCCATTTAGATAAAATACTCCTCCTTCAAACTTATCTTCTAATATTATTACAAATGTATCATATGAATTTGTATCATAATGTTCTACCATTTCAGCTCCCACATGATATGTAAAAATATGTATTGTTATTGGAGTTGCATTTTCTATTCCTAATATACTTGCAAGTTTTTTATTTGTATCTTCATTTGTTATATCATAATACTCATGTTCAGTATTTGGAGATATTGTATCTTGTTTCATAGATATTAAATCCTGTGATGGTGGTAAATCTACACGATTCTTTTTTAGATTAACAATAAGTTCTTCTAATAAAACTACACTATGTTCTGGTATACTGTAAATCATAGTAAGTTATCTATATAAGTAGCTCCACAATTAAAGTTTAATCTGATTGGTGCTTTGTTCCATTTATCTACATACGCATATCCATAATCAGTTCTACTCATTACTTTCTGAATACAATGTGCATATAGTTGATATCCAGCATTTCTTGGTGCAACTTTTTTAATTACATATGTTCCACCTGAATAGTTTGAGTTTGGTGTTGGTAAATCTTTTACTTTTTCAACCCAATCGTGTGTTAAGAAATCACAAGTCCAAAACCAACCAGTTACTTCTCCTTTAAAATATTGTATAAAACAAGAACATCCAACATCAAATCTTTTTTTAAGATTATCAACATCAGGTCTATCTTTCCAATCGGATAGTGTTTCGTTAATACTATCGATTATTTTCAATAAATCTTTTTCGTAGGAATATTCTGAAATCTCAATATAGGAGTATCTATCATCAAGTTCACATGGCATTTTAAAATCAGGTGCATATATTCGCATCTGAACATAGTCTGCTTTATTCATAGTAACAGTATTAGTTCTAAGTATAAATATTACAGTAAGGTGGTTATTGGAAGAATAGGTTCTAAATTTATTTTTAGTTCTTTAGCATATATAGATAGTGCACCTCCCTCAGCGTATCCACAACCATATTGTGACCATTTATTACATGGATGAGTTCCTATCCAAGATTTTCCCGCAGACCAATTCTTTTCCCAAATTGGTTGTACATTTAAAACCTTTTCTTTTAGTTTTTTATATTTCTTGGGTATGAAAGGTATTGATAATATTCTTTCGTGAGGATAGTTACATCTGACATCTTTAAATCCTAGTTCTTTGTAAACATTCATTAAAGTATATAAAGATGGGTCTGTTGATAAATCTTCAATAGAATATTCTACATTCTTAAATACTTTATATGTGTATATTGATTTATTATCGAATGGTGTATTTAATCCATTTAACATTAGTTGAACTTGGTTTCTTTTTGTAGAATCACAATCAAAGTATGTGACTCTTTCATTACACTCATCTATTACGTTAAATAACAAAACCAACTTTTCAAAGTAACTAAAATCACTTCGTGTGTATTGAATTATATTACAGTTTGGAAAGTAATGTGGACAATCTGTATAAACATATATTGTATGATTTTCTCCTATATCATTAATAGCTTGAGAATGCTTTTCACACCAATCAATACCAACACATAAAGTAGCAAAAATCATATCAAAATTTTAGGTTTATGTTTAATCCAACTTCCATCAATAAAAGTAAACATAGGTTCGCCTAGCATCTCATTTACTGCTTTTACAACTCCCTTCCACTCTGGTCTGTAATCGTGACCTCCTATCATACCTCCTTCTTTAACTTTGGGTAGATATAATTCTATATCTCGTTTTACCGATTCATATGTGTGTTCTGCATCTATGTAAATAAAATCAATACTATTATCTTCAAAGTTGTCAACTATATTATAACTATAATCTTTGTGATGAATAATGTTATTAAAATGTCTTGTGTTTATTTTATATTCTTTTTGAATATCTTTCCAATCATACCCATAATCATTATTGAACTTTTCGTTACCTTTATGTGGTTCTATGGAATGTATTGTTTTAAATATTCCACTTGATGCAAACATCATTGTAGATTCTCCCATATAAGAACCAATTTCAATCATGGTTCTATGGGTAGATTGTTTGTTGGAAAATGTATTTATAAGTTCTACTAATAAATCATTTATACCTTTATATGAAAAGTTGTATATGGTGGGATTGGTCCAATCTTGTGGTATATTAAATCTTTGAGTTTTCATTCTGAATATAATTCAGAGTTTTTATTAAAAATGTTTCGCTGAAAATAATTCAAAAAACTTCTCAAGAACTACCTTTGCTTTATCTGATTCCTCACTTGTAAGTGTAGTAGTTGCTCTATCTTTAATACTTTTTATATCAATTGTTTTGTATATCGTAGGTTTTGCCATTTTATTTCCTTTTATTTATTGTGTACTACGAACCCACCTACTAAATAAGTGTGAGTATCTTTTACTGTAAAATTATAAACTAATTCATCTTCTTCGATTGGTAAGAAATCTATTTGGAAAACTTCCATAAACCCATCATCAATACTATATATTTCATCTCCAACTTCTAGAGTTTTTGATTCTTGTTCACTTTTGAACGGTTCTTGTTCAGAATCAGGAGATATTGCTTTCCATCCTTCTTTTGTTAACCATGGGTGTTCAGGTGTAAATAATATTGTTTTATCTCCATTCAAATAGAATAATCCCATTCCTTTTTTTCCAACACTTTCGTTTCTTTCAACATGGTCAGATAGTTTTGTAGTGTTGTGTAATTCTATAACTTCACCATCAATCTTTTCGTTATACTCTGTATGGAATGAATATACCCAATCGCCTACTTCGATATCTTTAATTTGTTTTTGTAAACCACTTCGTAACTGAACATTTGTAGTTCCTCTGAAACAGCAAAATCTATTATGTGCTAATAAATCTTCTACAAAGAAGTTGTGGTTATCTTGTACTTCTTCTAAGTTATAAACAGTATCAGTTTCTTCTTGTTCTATGATATCACTAATAGTAACACCATATCCATCCATATGTAAAACTTCATCACCTAAAAGTATTTGTTCAACATCCAATCCACTATCTTCTTTTGTTTGTTTAGGATAATAAGATGAATATCCCTTTCCTACTACAAATAGTGGATGGTCAGGAGTACCTGTTAGTTCAGTTCCATTTTCAAATATATATTTTACAACATTTTTTTCTTCTTGTACTCTAACTTTATATACTTCTTTATATTCTACAACATCAGTATCGTGATTGTAAGATATAACTTTATCTCCAACTTGAACATCTTCAATGTTTGTTATTCCTTTTTCTTCTACATGAACCTTAGTTCCTGCGATAAAACATGGTGCGTTGTGAACAATAAGTGGTGAAGATGCACTTACAAGATATGTATCTTGTTCTTCAACATCAGGATTATATAAATCTAATTCGTTTTCTTCTATTAGTAGAATATTAGTATCTTCTATATCAAGTTTACTTCCACTATGGTCAACTACCCAATGGTCATCTTTATCTATATCTGCTAGTGTTAGGAATTTAAATTGATTAGATGATGATTCGTGTACTAGATAATGTTGTTTTAGTCCTGAATATAATGATTCTTCATCACTTAGTTTTAATTCTCCTATTACTCCTGAACCTATTGATTGTGATAACATAGTTTCAACAATCGAGGAGGTTACATAAAATGGAGTTGGTAATGTATCGCCTGTATAATTCCATGATTCAAACTCCTCAACATTATCTGTTGTTGGTGAACCGGAAATAAAGAATGATTTTATTTTATCATTTGGTAAAACATTACTAATTAGTTTTAATGTATTATCTTCGTTATAAACATTCTCATCTCCTTTAAATCCATTTAAATCTCCTAGATTTGGCCAATTAGTTGCAAACTCATAATAATGTTTTAAATCATATATGTTATATCCATTAGAAGTCAAAGAAACCGATGTAGGTAGTTCTGTTACTGATTGTATTTTATAATCTCCAAGTTTAACTAAACGAATAGTATCATCAGCTCCAATAGTATCCCAATACGCTACATAAAAAACTCTAATACTTTCTACTTTGTTTGAATTGTTTATTTGTGTGGCATTGTAGTAAAACTTTTCTGTGAAGTAATTATCAAAATCTAAATAGTTAGTTACACCATCAGTAACTCTATCTGCAGATGAAGAAACTGCACTTCCTCCTTTTACAAATTTAACATTTAATCCACTCTCTTCCCAAGTTCTTTTTTGAGCAAAATCAGGTAATACATTATGGTCATTTAATTCTTCTTGTACTAATGTATTATAGGTTTGAGAACTACCCGAATGATAAAAGGCAGGTATTGAACCAGTTTCACTAGCATCAGCAAAAAGAGTTAAAACATTTATTCTTTCTTTACAATATTGTGCATCAAATAATGCTCCTTCATCATAAGCTAATCTTATAATAAATTTGTCTGATGCATCTGTTATCTGTGTAGGGTATATTGAGTTGATGTTTTGTAGATGTTTTGTATATGTAGTTGCATCTGTGCCTTCTAGTTCATCTTCAAACCTATCAACAAAAACATCATGAAATGATTTGTGTATAACTTCTACTGTTGTTAAATTGTTATCTGCAATTACTTGTTTGATTGGTGCAAAATCAAATGTAGAACTAATAGAACTAGATATAAATCCTGTATCGGTATTTACTTCTAATAATCTATAATTTCCATCATTGTCTTCAACAAAATCAGCTGAGAATAAAACGCCTTTCATATTGTTTTCCTATTTGTGTAAAATTAGTATCACCTATAAATATATTAAATTTGTGTTTTCGTTATTTTACTGGTCTGAGATTTATTTCGTTTTGTTATCATCGTTTGTACTTCTCTTATTTTATGACAAGAAATGTAATCTTCTTTTTTTTCAAACCATTTTAATGATAAGTTTAATACCTCATTATATTCATCTTTTTTAATTACTGAAATATTATTTACATTTGGATGTACTAATATTGCTATTTCAGGTTTATTTTGTTTAATTGCAATTTCAATTGCTTGTGCTATTTGAGAAAACACACCATCTCCTCTACTTTGTAAAAAATTCTTTACCCTTGGGTGATAATCTTCTACTAAATACTTTCTCCATGATACTCTACCGTATTTACTATTCTCTATCATCGTTTTTGAATTATCCTTTTTCTTCCAAATCCACCTATATTAATTGTTGGTGGTTTACTTATTTCTATATTATTAACTTGCTCGTGAAAAACTGATGTACTTGATGTGTTTGCTGGTGGAGGGTTTTCTACTTCAACAGGTGGTTGTGTTTGTGCAAAATTATCTTCTTCTGATTCTAATGCATCTAACTCTGATTGATGAGTCATTCCTAAATCATCTGTCATTTCTAAAGTCCACCTACCCATTTCTGATGCTTGTTTGATTGGACTATTACCACTATCAGGAGTTGTAAGATAATCAATATGTTTTAAATAATCTTCCTTTGTATTTAAAGTATCATTTACAACTACTTCTGCATAATCTTCTCCAACTTTAAATTCTTCTTTAGTTGCATAATTTTGTACTAAAGAATCATCAAATAAAATTATGGGTAAACTATTTGTAGTTATGTATGGATTTGTTGTATTTCTTTCACCTTCAATCTTTTTCAGAAAACTAGGTGATGTAAACATTGTACCATCCTTAAATTTTACTACAAATTGAAAATTAGTTTCTTCTACTATCTGAACATTTTCAAAAGCAATCTTTTCAAAATCAACTTTGTTTTCTTGAAACTTACCATAATAAGATACCCCACCATTCATACCAACGAGATATGATTCTGTTACATCCCTTGTTTCAGGATATTGATTTGGTATTTCTTTGAGTGATTTTAGCTCCATACATATAAATATGAAGAAAGGAATTACTTGGTAAGATGAAAGAATGCTTTTTCAATTGCACAATCAAAATCTAATGTTTTATCAGTATCTCTTAATTCTTTTGATAAAGAAAAGACATCGTTAACTATACCAAGTGAATGGGATTTATGTAATATTTCTTCTGTATATTTTGAACAAGTCATTAGAAACCTCCTTATAATTATAAGTATTATAATCCGCCATATTCATCATCGTAAAATTGAATATTTATTCCAGCCTCTTCCAACATTGACCAACTTCTTTCGTAGTTTTCTTCCCAATGTTTGCCTTTAGTAGTAGTTCCTCGTTCACAAAAGATTCGTGTGATACCTGAGTTTATGATTCCTCGTGCACAATCTACACATGGAATTCCACAAGATAGATACATTGTACAACCTTTGGTTGATACTCCTATTCTTGCGGCGTTATATATTGCATTTCGTTCACCATGTTCAAACCAATAATACTTTTCAGGTCTTTCTTGCCTTGATTTTATATTATCTTTTAATCCTCGTGGGAATGAGTTATAACCAGTAGATACAATTTCTTTATCTTTACCAACGATAACCGCACCAATCTGTGTGTTCTCATCTTTGGATTTAAGTTTGACTGTATGTGCCAATGTTCTAAAATATTCTACCCATCTCATATCATATAACTATTAGTTAAATCATCTTTTAAAAACCAAGCTACTAATGCAATTCTTTCTCCTTGTGTTATGGGTGTTATTTCGTGCCATAAAGCGGCATCAAATAATATAGTGTTTCCTATCTCAGTTGAAGCCTCATGCAATATATTATTTTCTTTATCTTCAACAAGGTTTGGATTATCTTTAAGTATTTTTAGAATACCCCCTTTATATGTTCCTTCAGATAATTGTATTACTAGAGTCATTTTATTTTGATGACCTTCTTCTCCACCTCTATCTTGATGTGGTATGAAGGCATCTCCAACAACATATTTCAATATATTAAAATGACGAGGAAGTGTCATTATTTTCTTATCTAACCTTTTTACTTTAGAAAGTACAATATCTTTAATTAGATTTGAATTCATATATGTTATTTCGCTATTAGTATAATTTGCATACTTTTCATAAACCCATTCTATATCAGGTATACCTTCGTTTAGATTACGAATTATTTCACATTCTTCTTTACTAAATAATACTTTTTCTTTAAACATCTTCCCAATCTACTTCTTTTATTTCTTCACAAAACCAATATGTTCCTTTTGAATGAACTTTAAATACTGTATCAACACCTAACCATTCTTTAATTAGAGTAGCGTTCTTCACTCTATCTATTGGTATCATAGCGTGAACAACATATGGTATTCTGTTTATATATTCAATCGGTCTTTTATATGAAGGAAATATCATTTTATTATTGAGCCTTTGGAGGGACTCGAACCCACGACCTGTTGATTACAAATCAACTGCTCTAGCCAGCTGAGCTACAAAGGCTTAGTTTTATAGTTTTCTTAATTTTTTAATTTCTTCTTTGGTAATAGAACCTATTTTATTATTTACTTGTATAAATATAATCTCTGTATCAAACGAGTATTTATCTAATCGGTATGAACCTTCTACTATCTCATAATCTTTTTTACCACTAATCTTTTTTAGATTAGGAATAAACTTAGTTTGGAATTCTTTTTTTGTAATTGTAAGTTTTCCAAATGATTTAGTTAGTACACCACCAATATAAGTTCCATCAGAATTTTGGTCCTCAAATGTAATTACTACGTTACCACTATCCGCTGATAACCTAAAATTCTCCCCAACAAAGTTTTGTGAACTAAGTAAGGAAGAAGTTAGAAGTAATATAAATAAGAATACCTTATTCATTATCCAATATGTTTCTTAACTTTTGAATTACCAAATAGTAAATAGAAGCTCCATACTATTGATA
>JGI24004J15324_10001092_pt1 | contig 10835 bp, 11 predicted proteins | sample LinPmetageLP32_FD_15324 | JGI IMG/M metagenome (IMG submission 15324)
AGTATCAAGAGTAATACCAGGCAAACCACCACCTGCTTCTGGTTGTGCTATTAACGTTTGATCTCTTACAAGCCTGTCAATAATTTCATTTAATTCCAAAGCAAATTCTTTTTGTTTTCCTTGCTGTTCAGCAAGCAAACTTTTTTGCGACTCAATTAAACGCGATCTTGCCCCCCCACCATCTCCAGACAATTCTATTTCTTTTTCAAAACCTGCAATAACCTCTTTTGTTTTATTAATAGCTTCTTTGTTTACATTCAAAAGAACAAGTAATTTGTCTTTTCGGTTTTCGTCTCCAATGCTAAAAAAGTCAATCAAAGCTTGCGAAGCAAGTCTAATCGAATTTGCAATTTGTGTAAATGTATCCTGGAAAGACGCGCCAATAGGCGCAAGAAGTTGGCCGGTTGTTTCGCTTAATTGTTCTAGTGCAACTTTTAATCTATCGCCTGCCGCTTCAGGCCCTGTAGCAATAACAGCGGCATTTTCTCCATAACGTTCAAAAATTGCTTTTGTAAACGTTAAAAAGTCTTGTAAACTAACTTCGCCTTTTTCTAAGGATTTGTCTAGTTCTTGAGGCGTTTTGCCAATTGATTCTGCAAACAATGTAAACGCACCGGGAAGCCTTTCTCCGATTTGTTGTCTCAATTCCTCGGCTGACACCTTGCCTTTAGAGAAGACTTGAGAAGTTGCTGTTAACGCAGAATCAATATCTTGCAAAGAACCGCCAGTGGCCCTAACGGCTGCAACAATTCCATTAAAAGCAACTTTAGTATCTTTTAAACTTCCGCCAGCGCCTTGAACTGATGCTTGCAATTTTGTAAATTGTCTTGTAATTATTTCTTGAGGCAGCGCAAAAGTTTTTGTGCTTTCTTGAATAAACGCAAGAGATTCTTGATACTCAATTGCACTTGTGGTGACACCTCTTAAAGCAATCCGAAGCTTGCCAAGGCTTGCTGAATACTCAGCCGTTGCGCCTAAAGCTTGCCTTAGTTGGCCAACTTGAGCACCAATAGCGCCGCCAACAATAGCGCCACCTGTACCCCCAACAGACCCAAGCAACGCACCTGCCGCTCCTTCAGGACCGCCAAAAACCCCAGCACCTGCAACTGTTCCTGCAATTTGAGCAGCGCCCCTAAGCCTTCCTCCTCCGCCTGCAGCTTTTCTGCCCTCGGCTTTTTGCAGTTGCTTATCAAGCCTTGCCGCCTCAGCCGTAGCTTCTTTAAATGCAGCACTGCCAATCTCAACTTGCTGCGTAATATCGCGCCAAGCGTTTCTGTAACCCCGAAGGTTTGCAATACTATTTTTTGACGTTCTTTGAACGTCTTTTAGCTCTTTTGATATTTGATCAAACGGAGCCGCAGCACTTTTAGCCTGTCGCCCTAGCCCGTTTAAAGTCCGCGTTAATTTATCGAGACCAGCATCGCCTGCGGTTCTTATGACAACTGTTAAGTCGGTTGTAACCTTGGCCATCAGGAGTCCTTCTTGTTCAGGCTGGCGAGTGCGGTTAGTTCCATCACCTGCACCCCTTCAAAAAGAGCGACAGGATCCTTGACTTCATACAGTCTACAGAGGTAGTCCAGCGACGAGTAATTCAAACCAGAAACCCCGCCCATACTGACATTCCACTGCGTTTGCAATCTTAAGAACATTGCAACAATATCCCAGTTCTCTTCCCACACTTCAAAATCCGCAGCTTTACGTGCTTTGCGGATTGCATTGATCTCACTAGGGTCCATACCCTTAGACATCAAGTCATCAATGCTTTCATCAAAAACCCCGCCGCCTTCGCACCAATGCTTAGCGGCGGCTTCTAGTTTTTTGCTTGTGACCCCGTAATGCTGTCGGTGTAAGCAGAAATTACACCACGCAAAACGTATGGATCGTCAAACAGCTCAGCTTGCGCTTCCTCGCTGTAAGCAACCTCGTCTCCATCTTCATCTTTAATCCCTTCCCAGCCTTCAACAATCGCATTAATCAAAGCATCATCGCCTTGTTCAATTAAATCGTTAAAAGCTGAGCGGCTCATCTTCTTAAAGATTGCCGTAAAAGTTTCTTTCTTGAACTTGCCGCCGTCAACAGGAACGTCAACGGCAACAGGCCATTTGTAAGAAGAAACTTTTTTGAGGGTAAAAGCCATGCAGGTTAGGTGTAAGCAAATGTCAGCTCGTTGTTACCAGCTGAACTTGGCACCATAGTAGTAGGAATGTTCAACATAACAATACCTTGATCTTCCGAATACGTTGGGTTGCCTAATGACAAACCAGTCGCCGGGGAACTTAAGGTAATAATGTTGCCTGCAACCGCACCGTGAACAATACTTAAATTGCCTGGTGTTCCTGCAACAGAAAGAGCAAAGAAATCTTTAACCGACAACGCTGGGGCTTCAACCACAAAATTGGCGGTTGCAGCCCGATTTGTAATCAACACATCTTTGCTTGAGTTAACTAGCTCTCGATAGACGACCTCATTCCCAAGATCAATCTCAGCAGATTGCAACGCCAAGCCTGTGGCTGAGAACAACGTAAAGGCAGTGGTGTTTGTGTCGTTAAAGATCTCAGGGTCTGCCTGATTACTAAACGTAAGGGTTGGGGCCGCAGTGTCTGTCGGGGCAACGTATTGCCCAGTCATCGTAAAGTTGTAAACCGGAATTTGGTTAGCGTTAAGGCTGAGAGCAAATGTCCCACGCGCTCCAGTCACTTTGTGAAGGATGCCGTCGCTGTTAACGTGAATCGTTACTGATTCAGGCGTTGTTGAAATAGGCGCGTAAGTTACCGAAGTGCTTGAAACAATTGTTTCGCCAAACCCACAGGCTTCAAGCAACGGACCATATTTTGGAGCCGTGCCAGCAGCGCCAGACCCTGAATACTCAACAGTAAATGTGACACTGACACGAGTGTTAGCAATTAGCTGAGGGCTGTTCCCCAGATAACTGCGAATTAGATCACGGGAAAGAACTTCAGATTCAGCGGGATTGATTTCAACAGCTGAAACTTGAATCGCGTTAGCCGAACCTGTAGGAGTGCTGTCTGATCCGTAGCTTGACTCGGTTTTGGCGAGGATAGACCTCACTCGGGCTAGTTTTGCCATGTGTAAGGCCTCAGGAAAAGGACAATGTTTATCGCATCAGTTTAAGTTAACTGCTTCCGCAAGCCAACCCTACGCTGATGTCAGGTCAACGCGACTTGAGCGATATTTGACCAGATAATCCATACTAACAACCCCCAACGGCACATCAGCCTCGTACAAACTAAAATCGACTCGATCAGGGTCAATGTCTAAAGCGTAGCCGTTGACAGTGCTGTCAGCCATTATCAGGCTGTGAACTTGCTGGGAGTAAGTATCCGAAGCGTCGTCAGGGACCCCGGAACGGACCAACACCGTTACTCTGACGCGCAAGGTCCATTGCAATTTATTACTGAACTGCTCGGACGGTTGGTCCGCTACCGGTTCAACAATAATTGCAGGCACTTCGCCACGCGCCAACGGTTCAACCCTGCTTCGGTAAACCGTTACGCCAGTAGCAGAATCAAGGTTCGTTTTAATTCGAGCAAGAATCAATTCACGCCTTGTGTCGGCCATTAGTTCTTACTCAACAAAAGCTCAGAAAAAAGGCCATCGTCGACAGGGCGATTTTCCCTGACGGTGTACGCCTCAGATGCAACAGTAATAGAAGTGCCGCGAGCAGCAGAGCTTACGTCTGAAGTCTTTGCCATTAGCAAATACTCTCGACTTAATGCCATGCCGCCCGCAATCACATCCATGGGGGAATCCAAGATACCAACAAAATTAGCGCCACTGCCAATTTGGCAGGTGGTGCCAAACTCCTCTGTATTTAGAAAAGCGAAGGTATCTTCAAGAGCCATGATCAGCCGTACTTCTTAGAGCCAACTGCGATAACGCTAATAGCGCCAGCGCCTGTGCCGCCTGCGACAGTAACACTGACTTTAATAAAACGCTCAATTGAATTAGTGTTGACACTAATTTTTTGCGTTTTAGCAGTGTTGGCAGCAGTGGTTGTAAATGCACCACCGCTTACGTCGGTGTAAGTGCCACTGGACGTGTCGCACTCAGTCAATTTGACTGCATAGGTGACGGAAGCGCCACCAGCTTCGGCGTCAAGAGAGACAGCAATGTCGCCCTCGTAATCGAGCAGATCAACAGCAGAGCCAACACCTGTGGCCGTAACCACATCACTTGGCAATAAGTTGAGGACTTCTGTTTTAGTCCCCAGATTTTGGATCGTCATTGGTTGCCTTCCTCCGGCGTTTAGGTTTAACGGGTTGTTCGGTTTCAAGAGGTTCGTTGTAAACCTCTGCAAGATCACTACCGATCAGGATGTTGGCGTCGAGCAGGGAAGCCTCAACGACTTCCCCAATTCGAACCACCTGACCCGCTAGCACAACTTGCTTACGGATCTTGATCTTCATAATCAGAGGGTGTTGTTACCACGACTGAAGGATTGACCATGGCGGGCTGCCACGTCAACATCCTGCAGCGCAACCACTCGGACAGTGCCAGAGGTGCTGTGAGTGTAAGGATCAACCATTAGATCCAAACCAGAGAAATAAGCAATAATCAGGTCAGAGAAGTTTCCGAACCAAAGATCGTTGCTTGCCACTTGGTTAGAAATTACGGCCTCATAACCATTCACTTCACCATTCGTGAAAATGAATTGAGCGGTGTTGGTGGCTTTTTCTGCTGTCTTCAAAGCGCCGCGCATTGCAGCGTTCATCAGATACTTAGGAGAGCCCAACAAGGCATTGGCGCTAGCAATATCAGACTCAAGCGCAACCACCTCAGCAAATGTTGGGGTGTTAGCGGCAAAGTCCTCAGTCAGTACACCGGTAGTGTCCTTGAGGCCTAAGGGCTGGTTAGCTGAACCGGAACCATAAAGGCCAACACGGTCAATTTCTAAAGCAAGCACTTTGGCAAGATCGCCTCTCACCATGTTCTCCACATCAATGGAGGACTGGATGACTAGACGGCGACTGAAGTCGGTAAAAGCGCCGCAGGTCTTAGGCGTAAGCGCAACCTGATCAATGGTTTGCTGTGATTCGGTTGGAGAACCGGATTCAGCCACCCAGTAAGCAGTCGCAGCGCCTGATTGACGAGGAATGTTGACGTTGCCAGAAAGGCCAGTCAACACACTTGCGCCAGCTTGCGTCAGTGCCGATGCGTTACGCAGAAGGTCAATAAAGTTGGCTGCATCCAACTCAGTCTCAACAAGGTTGCCACCGGCAGTAGCCGTGCCAACGTTGAGGTCACGACGCATTACGTCAGACGGGACAGTGATGCCACGAGATTGACGGCCAAGCTTGGCTGCAGCGGCTTCAGAAGCCTCAATTTCAAACCCAGCAGCATCGCGTGCAGCGCGATCACCAGGGTTGCTTAAGTAGTTGATGGCACGCAGGAAAGAAAAGCTGCGAGCTTCTTTTTGTGAAAGGCCGATTTCACCAGCAGTGGTGTCAACGGGCTTGGCGTTAGAACCCATTTGGTCAATAAGAGCGGAGCGTAGTTCGTCAATACCGCGAGAATTCATGACAAATTCTTGGGCAAGGTCAACGTTGTGAGTGCGCTTACCAAGGGCAAGCATTTCAGCGGCTTCTTTTGCTTTGGCCTCGGAGGCCTCAGCACGAAGAAGCTCCAGGTCTGGAGTTTGTTCTTCCATGATGGAAATAGGAGTTGTAGTAGGTACGGCTGAGGCCGTAGACACAGTTTCGACAGAGTCAAAACTGCGACCGATGCCAACCGATTGATCAGCTGGCACGGTCACCAAACTGAGTTCAAACGGCTGGAAAGAGGTGGCCCGATAAGTCATTGGAGTAGTTGACTTATCTTCCTCCATCTCATTAATCTTGTATCCAAAACTGACGTTTCTAATAATTCCGTCTTTGATTAAATCTTGCATTTCGCGACCAAGCTCATTGTTTGCAAGCTTGACTTCGGCGTAACCGCGCTTGTCTTTGATGTATGCACGCTGCACAACACCAACAATTCGATCAGCGTCATGCTGATAAAGAAGTGGAGCGCCGTCATTTAAGCGAGACAAATCCATCGCTTTTTCTGACATCTCCAACACTTCCATGCCGAAGTAACGCTCAACAGGCTCTTCTGAAGCAAACGGAAACTCAATTGTGCGATCTTCTTTTTCGACGTAATCAGTGCTGTGCGCCCGCGTTAACGCCGTATCTTCAAACATGCGGATTGCAGCAATCTTGGTAAGAGTGCTGAACTTGTGCCCAACTTTTCTGTCTGTTGGCTCACCGTCGCGATACAACGTAATTAAAGCTGCAGGATCTTCTGCCGTACCGGTAATCGTAAAACTTGAGTCGGGAACATCAATTTTGCCCTCACGCTCAACACGGCTAATGCGCCCGCGAGCAGCACCGCCACTGCTGCTCCAAGAAACAAAGTCTCCAGTTTTAAGCGCATCAGGCGCAGCGCGTTCAGTCATGTCTTCGATAGTTTCCGTGCTATCGGGATCATAACTAGGTTCTGTGTCTTTTTTAATTGGCTCCAAATCGTTGACGTTAGCCATTAGTCATCCTCCTCATGGATTTCAGGGTGTTCTGTTTGCTCGACAGGTGGATTTTGTGCTTGGCCTGCTTTGTTAACAGCACTAGGGTCAGAATCTAAGACAATGCCAAGATCGTCCATAGTTGCAAGCTCATGGGCTCTTTGACGCATGGTTTCATCAAAGTCTCCACCATGCAGGGCAACAACTTGAGACAACGTCATGATCCCTGATCGAATCATTGACTTGTAAGCCTCAGCTTCTTTCTGCGGATCTACAAATTGCGCTGCTGGTGCAATCCATTTTGCCTCGTAATAACGATCGGGATCCATGTCAAAGGCAGGCATCTGCAAGACACCTGACAGCACACCCATTTCAATCCAACGCTCATAAATTGGTTGGCACAATTTGTCGATGACGTATTGCTGCAAAGTCCTGTAATGAGCGCGAGTCTCAATCAACTCCAAGCGAGAAGAGCTGTAGTTGGATTGAGAAAAATCAGAACTGACTTGGGTATAGGAGCAACCGACACCAGCTGCTACGGCACGCAACATCTGCGCCACAAACGGTGTGAACGCATCGTCTGGGCGCTGAGGCGAGAAGAATTGCATATCTTCTCCTGGTGCAAGCCGCCGAATACTTCCCGGCGAAAAGTCCAATACTGACTCTTCTTGATAAGTGCCGTCCTCAAACAGCTCTTGATCAGGAGTACGCACAAAGCCCATCATTGCTGCGCTTGAACGTGCAGCAATAATTTCTGCCTCCTCGTAGCCACGCAAGTTGTTTAACCGCATAATTGCCGAAGCAAATGCAGTCACTCCACGGGTTTGACCAGGGCGGTCAACGGAATACAAATGAATGATTTCGTTGGCAGGAATCCGCGTGCGACGTTTCTTGGCAATTTGGGCGTAACTAAATTGGTAATCACCAGGGTGATAATTCAAGAAGTGGTAAGCCACTGGGGCTGACCATTCGTCAATCTCAACGCCCATGCGAACGCGATTGCCGTTTGACTCAAAGCCGGTGTAATCATCATCAAGCAAATCTGCCTCAATGACCTCTAAGCCCAACGGGATACGGCTATCCCCAAAAGACTGGCGGACAAGGCGAACAAAAACTTCGCCCGACTCGATCATGCTGCCAATGCACAGCTGCTGAATTTGCGGCCAAGACAAGGTGCCACCTGCGTGGCAGTTCTTGGCTTTGCTCCATTTCTTAAATTCGTGCTCAATGATTGGATTTAAGCGTTCATCAAGGCGACCGCCTCGAATCATTCGCACTTGCGCTTGATGCTTAATCCCTTGGCCAACAACGTTGTTTTTAACAGCACGCAACGCAGATTTTGCGAAATCTGAATCGCGAACAAGAGACCGAGCACGATTGCGTAAAACACGCAGGCTGTTTTTTACTTCCGAATCGGCGCTTGTGCCCTGGCTAATCCAATCGGATGTCAGGCGATTCATTTGAGCACCTGCGTAGTTGCGTCTTGCAACTTTGCGTTTTGGCGGGAAAGGCCACATGATTAAACAAACCTCACTTTGGCTAGGCCCGGATTACCAAGCCCTTGCCTGATCTTTTCAGCCCGACGTTCGGCGTTGACCTCAGCTTGCAAAGCATCACGCAGTTGCAGCAGCTCAACCATCTTGTATCTCTTTAAACTTCGCCCGCCAATTGCATATTCCTGAACAAGACCGCCTTGAGACAACGTTCTGATCGCCGCCTCTACATAGTCAAGATCAATCTTTGCTCTTGATCGATCGTCAAATGCACCCGGATGCCCTGTGTAGCTAAGAGTGGCTTTAACAGTGAACTGGCCTCGGCCTGCTGTGTATTGAACGCCACCCAAAGAAGCAATTGCTTGCCATGTCCACAGCCCAGCGTCAAAACCTGTGGTTACGCTTGAAGGCAAAGTGACACGCCAACCGTCGCTTTCAGCTACACCTGTAATTGTCGCGCCTTCCTGGTTTGTGTTTGTTCTGGCGTACCACGTCAAGGCATAGCTTGCGCTGTCAATCTGAGTGCCTATCGAATCACTAAAAGCAGGCACGTCAAAAATGACCGTGTCACCTGCATTAACAATTTCAGGAACAAGAATGCTCACCAGTTGGTAACGAAGGACTGCTGAGGACGACGCGCACTACGTCGTCGCAATGGCTGATATTCAGATTCTACCTTCCTTTCAGGCTTCGGCTCGGCCTTTATTGCTGCTTTCTTGAATTGTTGAAAAATTGTATGTCGGTTGTACCGCAGATATAAAAAATTTAATGCCGCATACGAATAAACAAAACAGTCCAAGGCTTCGTTGCGATCCCCAGCTTTTTTCTTCCACTCACGCACCGCAAAACCCTTGACATAACGGACAACTTGGCGTTCTGACGTGAGTTGCTTGAAATATTCTTCACTGGCTTCTGCGTGAAAATGAATGTAGCCAGCACCTTCTTCGTTGTGCTTTAAACGTCCAAACAACGTTGACTTGATCGTATCGACTCCAACAGGGAACACCTCGGCAGAGTTTTTAAGCACTTGGCCGCGATAGTTGATGTCAACCTTGCTTGGCTTGCCAATCGCAGGCTTGTTGCGTTGAGATTGACCCTTCAACGCAAAAACGTTGCGCTTCATTCGCTCGCGGCAGAACGCATACACCTCGCTAGTGAAGTGACCTCCACTATCAATTCCAACAGCAGCAAGCTTGACCTCGTCCCCGTTGTTGCGTTTGTACTTTCTAAAAATTACGTCGTCAACCTGTTCCCAAAGCTTTGGCCCTGCAGGGTCGCCATAGATCTCATCGTGTGAAATCAACCAGCATTCTTCTCCCTCGGCGTACGCATAAATTCCCACGGCAACGCGATTGTCCTGCACGTCAATTCCAGCCGTAACAATGCTTGCCTTGTCTGGGATCTCGCTGGCAGGGTAAAACTCGGCACGCTCACGCAAACCTTCTGCACCAAGCCTTGCCCCGACCTCTTCCTCCCAGGTTTCGCCCAGCACCGTATTGACAAACGTCTTTAGCAACGGAGCATCGTTTTTCGCACGTAAAAACTCAGTGACAATTTCTTGCCAGCTTTTCCAACCCAACGGCGAATACAAACTAGACAAATGGAATCCTGCTGTTCTTTTGTCCTCTGACGTGGCAGTGGCTCGCCACTCGCCTTTCCGAAGCATTTCGCTCTTGTAATGCTCCTCAATGTGCGTTCCACAAGATTCGCAGACGTAAGCCGCTGTCCTTGGGTCGCCGTCACGCCATTGAATGTTTTTCCACTGCAAATGCTGCATGTGCCCGCAATGCACACAGGGAACAAAATACCGACGCTGATCAGATGCCAAATATTCTGTCTCGATCCTGCTCATGTCTTTAATTGTTGGCGTTGAGGTCAGAATTATTTTTCGCCGCGAAAACGTTGAAGCTCGTCGTTCTGCCAACGCACAAGGGTCGCCCTCTCCGTCAACGTCGGCGGGGAACGCATCAACCTCGTCAAGCAGCACCCAGCGGCAAGGAGCGGAACGCAGACCCGTCGCAGAGTTGGCCCCCGTTAATAACAGGATTCCTCCTGGGTAATCCTTGCTGAACATTGTGTTGCCTGAGTCTCGGCTCCTGGCAGGTGCAATCTTTTCCGCCAAACACGGCGTCTCATGAATTAATGAATCAAGCCTCTGTTTTGACAGCCTCTTAGCCATCTCGATNGTTGGCTGGACAAATAAAGCTGGNCCAGGTGCATGGGCAATCATGTAACCGACCACGTTGTTAATCGATTCTGTTTTGCCCAACTGCGCTCCAGCCATAAACACAACTCTCTGCACAGAGCTGCCCGACGACATGCAATCCATAATCTCTTGGAGATACGGAGTTCGATCCGTCCTCCAAGGCCCTGGCTCCGACGACGCCTTGTTGCTCAACATTCGATATTTATCCGACCACTGAGAAACAGTCAGATCAGGGTCAGGTCTCAACCCTTCAAGGAATGCGTCCTGATAAACCTTTGCCCCATCATCCATCGGTCAATCTCTCCAATGCTTTACGCAGTTCTTCTGTAAGGGATTGGTGGATAACAACAGAATCAGTCTCGGCTGCAAATTGATTTGCCACTCGATCCGGAATGGTGTTTACAGCATCGCGCACAGATCTTGCAAGTGAAAAGGCCTCCCTTTTTGTTTTTTCTGCCTCGCATAGCTTTCCCTCTTTTTCCTCAAGCTCAAGTCGCGCTAGCTCTGCACGGAAGTGTTCTGACTTTGCACGCGATTCGTTAAAAGTAGGGATCTCTTGTTCCGATCCAGAAATCCTGCTGATAAGCTGCGGGATTTCGTGATTCCAAGCCGCCAACGC
>JGI24004J15324_10001098_pt1 | contig 10808 bp, 18 predicted proteins | sample LinPmetageLP32_FD_15324 | JGI IMG/M metagenome (IMG submission 15324)
TGTATGTGGTCTGGTCATATCTAATTGCTTTTTGGTCAACGGTTGTTGTCAATTGCGCCAAACCGGTCAATTGGGATAACTGTTGGCCGCCACAAGAGTGGTTAGCCCCTGCCTTCCATGACTACATTCGAGCTAAGCAGCCTCCTTACTCTGAGGAGCGCAAGATCCTGGAGCAGGTCAATGGACGACGGTAGGTATTGATCAGACTGTTTTTTCTAGCCATTGTTCAAACACTTCAAGTGAACCAATAACAACAACCTTTCTGATCTGCTCAGGCAGCAAAGCGTGACGTTCGAAAGACCAACCGCCATACCACCCCTTCCAAGAACGAACAGCTAGCAAGCAGACATATGTATCTCCTGGCAACCAGAAGCCAACGCCAATGGTCCCACCTGCATGAAGCCCATTAAGGGAGCTGATAAACTGTGCACCGTTAGGCAGACCGTGGTCATCGTCGCAGTGGATCCAGTTTCTTTCGTTGTGATTCCACTTAGCGATAAATTGCTGCTGGATGGTGCTAAGGGCGTCGATCGTTTGTTGATTGGTGATGGTGACTTTTTTTGGAGCTTTAGTTATGGTCATGAGGTGAAAGCGATGAAGTTGTGAGCTATGAAATGGATGATATGAGCTGGATGATCGCAGAACAAAGTCTCCATGAAGAGCTGGCGATGGAGCGTTCGGTTCGCTCTATTTACAACACAACGGACATTGAAGAGGTGCAAGGCTTATGCGCCTCGCTGGTTCGCCAAAATTGGCATCAACGAAAACTGTTGTGTCAAGCCGTCAATAAAATTGTTGAGATGGACGCTCAGCTGACCTGCCTTGAGTAAAGACGCATAGCTTGCTCGTATATCCAGCGAGCTTGCCAGTCTTGAGCGTGATAGCGAGCTATGCCGTTGTATGTAACCTGCCAAAGGCATTCGCCATTTTGCAACACACGCTTGATCGTCGGTTTTGACATTTTTTAAGGCTAGACCGCTTAAAGAGGCTTGCCCTGTAAAAATTGTTTAACTCGCTGTCCTGTCAACGTAATCCCAAGTTGAACCTGAACCGCAAGAGCGATTTGATATGGCAGCATGTTAGGAAATTCAAGATGAAGCAAGCGAATCAAGCGTGTTGCCTTGTCTTTTTCGTTTGTGTTCAAATTAATGTTTCGCCTTGTGCTCTTAGCCAAGCGCGTTGCAACTGGTGAATACGTGGCACGACAAGGTGATGAGAAGGGCAAAACCCTTCAATATTCCCGATGCGGATTCTGAGCGATCCATCGGGCTCGGTCGAGATTTTGGGATTTGGACAGGAGCTGAGCAATTCGTCGTTCATGCAGTTGAAAAGCTTTTAGATCGTTTCTATTTTGAAGGAGGCGCAGTTTTGTGTCTAGGGAATCCATGCTTTTAAAGTTTGTGATGCCGGGAAAAGTTGCTCGGTAACGCAATTTACTTTCCCTTGTCACCCAAGGGTTTTGTATAGCTTTTGGCCGGATGGGGATACGGCGTCAAGCTTCCCGGCAAAGGTCTAGCCAAAGCCGTTGGCTGGCTTGCGGGTAAGTTTTGATTCTTTGGTCTTAAGTTTTTCGACCATGCGTCTGGCTTGCCTAATAGTCATTCCAGATTTGCCGTCAGTCATTCCATCCTGACCAATTTTTTTTGCTCCGCGACCTGGGCAAAGGATGCCTTCTATGCCTGATATGCCGTGAGAAAGAGAAGCCATTTTTAAAAAGGCAGCTCCTTAATAGCTGGTGGGGAAAGCTTGCCTGCTTTATCCCACAAGGAGCCCCACATTGCAAACCCAGGCTCGTCGCTTGCTGTTCGAGATTCAGCGTCCCATACGCTAATGGTGGTGCCATCAATGTCGATCCTGTCAGCCATGGCCATAAGCCATTGAGCATGCGCTACAGCTGCTTCACGGGTGTAGCTAAAAACAACACTATGGGTAGGGCTCCTATCAGAATTGCCGCCTTTCTTGTCGATAATTCTGAAAGGCGTTGTGAAAGCTGATTGATAATCAGACATGGAATTCTCCTGTGTAGTGAAGACGGATGATTTCGTTGATGAGTGAACTTTTAGTCACTCTGTTGTTTGGCTCTTGATAACGCTTGGCAATTTCGCGATCTAGACGCTGATTCAGGTCTACATCGAGAAGGGCGCTAATCCGAAGCTTAGGTGGCTTTTTCTGCTGACAATTCATCGATACAGGTTTGCAGTTGGCTTGGGCTCATTTGCTGTACGCGGCTGCCCCCTTTGCTAAGACCCCAAGCCTTAGCTTTGGAATCTAAATACTCAAGGGTTTTACCTCTTTCCATTTTGACTTGCAATAATTCAATAAGTGCATTTTCAAGTGGCTCTCGATTTACTGTTGGTGCTGCGCTTGGCTTGGCTTCAGCAGGTTTCGAGGGTTTTGCTTTTTTAGTTTCCTTTGGGGCTGGTAAAGGACATGGAGGCATGACCTCTTCGTCGTTATCAGTAACTTCTTCCCTTGCCCATAATTCATAGGAAAGAGAGAAAGCGGCGCAAGCGGCGCTGCAAACGGCGCGGCGTTGTGAATCGCAAAGGCGTCTTGAGTTGATCTTTTCAAAATCAACAGGGTTGTTTTGATGATCAGTAATGGCGTAAGGCCACCAATTTGTTTGCTCGCTTGTTTCTAAGTTAGTAAAACGAACAAGCAAGTAAGCAGTGTTGTCAGGAGCAAGAAAGCAATGCTGGTGGTCGCTGTTTTCTTTTAATTCTGGACTCCATCCAGGGGCTTTCTCGTTTAACAGCTGCAATGTTTTGGCCCATGCAACGTAATCAGCGGCATAAGAGCCTTTGCCTTTTTGGCTGACATCGTTTGGACTGATAGCGCCCCCTAGATACGGGAAAGGCATAAACAAGATGTGTAAGACCCTCACACCATAGCATGGTGGCATGGCTTTAACAGTGTCGGCAAAGGGACTTGCAACCCCTGTGTTGTTGTGGCACACTACCAGTGCCATTACGACACCAAATGACACAGCGCATAAACCTGTACTTAAGAGACGATTTCGCCGACTTAATCAAAAGCAAAATGACTGGAGCCCTGTCACTGTCTTCTTTTTGCGCAGTGTTAATTGAAAAAGGCCTTGAAACAGTTGACACGGTGGCTACGATACCCGCGTACCGTGTCGGTGCGGGATACAGCAGTAACCTGTCAACGAAGGCTCAACAAGAAAACGAAGCAGATCAAGATTCTGCTTCACATATAAAACCGCCTTCTGAGAATTTTGAAAATTCTTTCCCTTTGACCCCGGTAGTTTTGGGGGATGGTGTTGGGATGGGGTTGCAAGGGGAAGGGAAGAGGAAGGTCCCTTTTGAGGTAAAGAAGAACATCCCACACGAGCTTGAGTGGTGTCGTGAACCCCTTCTTGAGTTCTGGCGTGAGAAAGGTGGGAAGAAGTCAAAGCAAGCTGCTGTCTTCCTTTTCAATCAACTTATTTCTTTGATGGAGAAGTATGGCGAACGTATTGTGCTGGATCAGCTTGAGTTAGCTACTGCTAAAGGCTTTGACAGCATTACGGTCAGGAACTATGAGCAGTTTGGTACTGAAACGAATAAGCCTGCTCAAGCGCCTCAAGTGGATTGGGATGCACTCGACAACGTTTCTCTGTTCTGATGAAAGCTAACTTATTCCAACTCGGCTTGCGCTCTATCACAGCCGCACAGCCATTCGGTAAAAAGCTAAAAGACGATGAGATTCAGTTCCTTTGGCTGACTCTCCCTCAAACCGTCAAGGATGCTGTTTCTGATGAAGTCTGGGCATATGCTTGCAATCAAGCCTTAATGGACCCTGACCCAAACAAAGAACTTCCTGTTCACTACAGAATTTTGTCTTATGTCTATCGCCTTGAAAACAGCCAACCCAATTTTGAGTGGGGGCTCAAAGCTGATCTTCATGATCGTATGTTAAGCGCGGCTCGGTTTAACCCACAAGGTTTGCCTGAACTGCCAGCCCAGCACCCGGATCAATTTCTACCTGTTACCAACCCACTACTTAAAGGAGCGTTCTAATGACTAATGATAAATTTTTGTCAGCATTGAAGCACAAGTTTTACGAAGGGGAGAGAGGAGTAACTATGGATGGCTGGTTTGGGTGGCATCTTGATGTTAAGAATTGGACTCTTGATTATTTTACGCCTCGATGCAGTGGTGCGGAACCTTTTTACTGGATTGGACTTTCTCGATTAAATAGTTCCGCCAATATTTTGGACTTTGTAGCGCAATTGGCTCACAAAAATGGAGGACCTTACGGGAAACATCCTCACCTAGGGTTTTTTAAAGCTATTGACTCAATACTTGTTTTACAAAAAAATTGTTGCTCTTACGGGAAAGAAAAAATTTTTGATCCTATAGAATTGGCAAAAATGTTTTGCGACAAAAACAATATAAATTATAAAAAAAAGCGTAAAAGCATAAGCGCAGGCAAAAGATATAAAATTTTCAAAAGAGACAGCTTTCGCTGCGTGATGTGTGGCGTTAGCGCAAAGACAGATGATGTAAAACTGCATGTTGATCACATCTGCCCTGTAAGCAAAGGAGGCGATGACTGTCTCGACAACCTTCAAACCCTTTGCGAAAGATGCAACCTCGGCAAATCTGATGATTTTGACCAATGATTGACCTTTTGAAAAGAGGAGTAGAGCAGGGTTATTGGACTCTTGAACAACTTGATCATCCCTCTTGCGGCTGGAGCATGTGCGAACAAAACTGGCGAAAGCATCCTTCAAATCCAGATACGTCTTGTCGCACTCATCGCAATTTACTTCGAGACGAATTTGACACGGATATGTTTTAAATGAATACAAACTTTTTGACTGACCTTAAAAAGCTATCAGAGCTACCACTTGTTCAATGCAATCCTGCGGACGGCCCAAGGTTTTATTTCAACGAATGCAACTCACATTTAAAATACAGTTCTGTCACAAGCATCTTGAGCGCAACACAGTCCAGCTCTAGCAAATTTGCATTAAAAGCTTGGAAAGATAAAATTCTTGCAGATGGCGAGGATCCAGATGAAATACGCGATGACGCTGCTAGACGCGGTTCACAGATTCATGATTGGCTTGAGCTTTTCCTTCAAGCTAAAGACCCGGCAATACCTGAAGAGATCGCCTCTTATTGTGGCCATCTTGTTTCTTGTGGTCTGTGGAAGCATCTTGATCAAGTTGTATGTACTGAACACAAGGTATGCAGCGATCAGGGTTTGGTCCCTTTTGCAGGAACGCTTGACGCTTTATTAGTCATCAACGGAAAGCTATGCCTGTTTGATCTCAAAACCAAGGCAGCAGGAAAAGGCAAGCCATCAAAGGCCGTAATCAATGAAGCCATGTGTCAGCTTCAAGCGTATCGGCTTGGGCTTGCTGAAAATTACGGCATAGAAATCACTCGCTTCATGGCTCTTTACGCTTTCCCTGATCGGCCTCCGTGCATTGTTTCAGCCTCTGACAAAGAGCTTGAGCAACACGAAGTTCATTGGGCTAAAAGGGTCAAGGCCTACAGCCTTGCGTGCTTTTAAGGTCATATGGTATGATCATGGCATGTTCAGCACTGAGCTGAATCAACTATCTAATGACTGAACAAAAAAGAGAATGGGTCTCCACTCTTGTAATGGCAAAGCATTTTGGAATTCACTACCAAACCTTGCTTAAAGTTCGCCGAAAAGGGCTTGCGTTTAAAGAAGGTCATGACTTTAGGTATAAAGGCTTGACTACTAGCAGCCGGCTCCAGTGGCACAAAAACAATGCTGAAGAGACATATAATAGCTTTACGCGATTAAAATCTTAAAGCAATTAATAGTGACTAATTATCAATCCCAACTACTCTTTCTTTTAATCCAGTTATGACTCAATCAGGCCTTGACGAACTAAAGCAAAAAGCAAGAGTAGAACTTCTCTTGACACAACTTGCTGACTTAAAAGAGGAGGTAAAAAACACCCAAACTATGATTGGACATGTTCAACAAGAGCTTGAAGAACGAATCAAGTCTGGTGACCTAGAAGACTTTAGAGATTCTTCGTCTGAAAACTTGTTTCGCTATGATGGCAAGTCTTACACTTTCTGCTCAGGGAAGCAAACCTTTGACTTCTCTGAGTGCCCTGAAGTTGACTATGCTTCTAAAATCTTAGCTTCTGCTAAGGAAATAGCTATTGCTACAGGCATAGCTTCTAAGAAATATGGCAAAAGTTTTTTCAAAGTGTTTTGATTTAAAGCCTAACCTATCCATTCATCTTCTTACCAATGCAACTTCCAGACAACCTTCCAAGTGATCGCTATCTTGAAATTCCTGAAGACGTTTTAGATAGATGCGAAAAATTTACTTTGCGTGATTTGTTGGATTCTACGTTTTTTCGTTCTTTTGTGGTGAGCTGCTTGGCTAATGGCGTTAACGTTGGCACGCATCGTGCTAATGACGAAAGCTATAAAACAAGTGAATTAGATGATTTGCTTTTATATGAAATGCATAAAATTCTTTTTGCTATTCCTTTTAGAGTTCGACGGGCTCATTTTAAGACTTCAGGAATGTTGGTAAAAGCTGCAAGGGAATTTCATCAAGAATGAAAAAACTTAGAAAATGCGCTTTTTGTAACAAGCGTTTTAAGGTTCCTTTGATTTGCAGCGGTAACAACAAAGAGCCTTCTGTTTTTTCTAAACGAAAAACATGCTCTATGAAATGCTCTAAATCTTTAGCAAATACAAGACGTGCTGTTTGGGGCAAAGACGAAATGCAATTTCTTGAAGATTTTGTTGGCACAATGCCTTTAGCGGAAATTGTTAGGCGTCACGAAAACATTCGTGAATCTCGCAATTGGCCTGCTCGAAGCAAAGACGCTTGCAGGGCTAGAATAAACAAATTAAATCTATGCTTGGATACAACAGAGTGTTTGTGCCTTAAGCAAATTGCAAAGATCTTGGAGATTTCTAGGCGGCGAGTTTATAGGATGGAAGGAGCAGGCTTAAAAATTGCATATAAATCAAAATCACACAATTTTGTGCATGTCAACGATTTAGAAGCGTTTGCTGAAAAAAACATGCAATGGTTTAGCGGAGCTAAATTTGACAATCTTTTTAAACTTTTTTATAGTGCTGACTTATGCAGGCAGATTGTTAGGGCGTACCCTAGAAGAGTTGCTCTTATTTTGCAAGACAAACCAGCTCAACCTATTTTATGTACTACCACCGGCAAACGCTATAAATCAATTTACGCTGCTAGCCTCGACAAAGACTTGCATTTGTCAAGATCTAGCATCTTTAGGTCTCTGCAGGCTAAAGTGACATCATGCGGTTATCGCTTTGAATATATTGAATAACCTTTCTTGTTTTGTCCCAGGTGTCCCCAAACCGCAAGGCAGTAAATCTGTCTCAAGGTCAGGACATCTGTACGACTCAAACGCAAGAGAGTTAAAGCCTTGGAGACTTGCAATTGCTAAAGCAATTAGAGCAAGATACCCAAAGCTTGTTATTGACGAGGCTGTAAGGTTAACTGTTGTTTTTTACTTTGAAAGACCTGCCTCTCATTTTAATAAGTCTGGTCTAAAGGGCTCATCGCCCAAAGCTATGCAAACCAAGCCTGATTTGGATAAGTTAATTCGAGCGGTTGGCGATGGATTATCGGTTGATGCAGGGTTGCTTAAGGATGACTCAAGAATATCTTCTATAAAAGCTGAAAAGCAATACTGCGAGCGGCAAGAAGTGCCAGGAGCTTTGATCGTGCTTTCCTCGCTATAGTGCAACAAGGTTTGAGGGAAGCAAATGCAAGTCGAATTTGATGTAAGGGAATTGTTAGGTCGTATTAATGAGTTAGACAAAGTTCAGATCCCAAATGCTGCAAACATTGCGTTAAATCAAGCATTGTTTGAAACACGTAAACGTTTGCGTGAAGAATCTGTTCGTGTGTTCAACAATCCAAAACCAGTTCCTTTTACAGTTAATAGCTTTTTGTATGACAAACCTGTACAGCGTGGTGATGACCTAGAAGGGCGCGTGTTTGTTCGTGACGATGGGCCTGGAGGGAATGCACCTAGTCGATACCTTAATCCTCAGATCCGTGGAGGCAAGGCATATAGAACACGCTTCCAAAGGGCTTTAGGCAATACCCCAGACTATGACCCTCTAGGAATGGGAGGCTCTGTTCTTGCTCCTAACAGGATAATGGCTCCTACAGACTCCAAGCTTGTTAGACGTAATCAATATGGAAATATGTCTCCTGGCCAGTACACTGCAATTCTTTCCGCATTGCGAAACGCAAGCTCTGCGGACTTGCCAAGTATGCGCCGTGCCCGTAGAGGGAAAAGTGGCACTAACAATTATTTTTATCTAAATCAAGAAAATGTAGATGAGATGAACTTACGCACTCGCAGGCCAGGTATCTTCTTGCAGCGCGGGAGAACCCTGCATCGCATTATGACGGAATCAAAAGTGCCGACCTACTCAGCCAAGTTCAAGTTCTTTGACCTGTCGCGCCAAACGATTGAGCAAGAATTTGTAAAAAGATTTCGTGATAATATTTTGCGTTGAGTTCTTGCAAGGTATTGGTTTAAGGGTGGCAAAGTTCTTGCGAGGTATCGGTTTAAGGGGTGAAGTTCTTGCAAGGGTTCGGTTTAAGGCACATACAGGAATGGTCGTTTTTGGTGATAATGAGAATCATTCTCACATAAGGATTCACACACAAAACCAATGATAATGAGAATCATTCTCAAATCAGCATACCCTCACACGGTGGTATCCTCACACAATTAATGATAATGAGAATCATTCTCAATGTGATAATGAGAATCATTTTCAATAAAAATGATAACGAGAATCATTCTCAATTTATTGCTATTGAGAATCACTCTCAACAAAACGATAATGAGAATCGTTCTCAAAAGCTTAAATGTTGCTAACCTAAAAAATAGTTAGCACCATTTAACGCGCATCGGTAAGGGTGAGCGTCACCCGCAGATTGTCTAGGTTCGTTCACATTATTACTCCGAGCAGTTGTGCTTAACAATGCACCGCGCTGCAAAGTGAACAGATAAGCGTCACGAGTAGACGAATGAATTAGTGGCACAGTGTGCGACACACTGCCCGAAAATTTGCCCTATATATAAGTGCATCGGACGCGCACCCCCTCTAGCCGCTCCGGTTCACTTATCAAATGACACGCACTAAAGCTTTCGCAATCACTACAGGAGCAACCGGAACCATCCTTGCGATGCTAATGGCTGTTACTGCTGTTTCAACTGGTCTTAAGACTCAAGAGGCGCGCGATGGCGCGGCTGACTTCTTTATTTGCTGCGCTGCTCTCGTCTCTATTGGTGGCGTTGCCGCTCTGATCGATCAGGACCGCGCATCATGATCTCTATTTTCTTTGCGATTCTCTTTAAGGTCATTTTCCCCCTATTGTTCATCGTGGCTATTGTCGACTTATTGACAATGAGCCGCAAGCGTAAAATCTTACTTATGCGCAAATCGGGTAAAACATGGCAACAAATAGCAACACACTTTAAAGTTAAATCTCCGAGCACAGTCCGTCGCTGGAGTGTTGCCTAACTCGAAATCCTTAAGTCAATTAAACTCAATTTATTAAATTATGCCAAAAATCAAATCTGACGTTGAGTGCTTAGCGCTCTGCCTTGCGCTGGCTGTTATCGCTCCTAGTGANNAGCAAGCGGCCGATGCAGCCGAAATGTCCGAACGCATGGCCTCGCACATGCCGGAGGACGTCGTCAACGCCGTAATGGTTTCAGTCGGTGCAGTTCTACGCGTTACTGATCTCACTGATTAATTATGACCTTATCTAATCTGCGCTTTCATCTCACCCGCACGAGCGGCAACCGCAAGACAGGCCCCATACCCGTCACGACGTCAAGCATGGCCACTTGCCCTAGTACCTGCCCATTCAGGGCTAACGGCTGCTATGCGTCCGCAGGAGGACCTCTCGCGCTGCATTGGCGCAAGGTCACAAGTGGCGAACGTGGCGTCTCATTCCGTGAACACTGCGAGGACCTAGCCAGGCTGCCTATGAAACAATTCACTCGGCTGAACCAGGCTGGTGATCTCCCCCATAATCGGGGCAGAATTTCGCGTAGATTTTTGCGCGGAATCGTAGCAGCTACTAAAAAGATCCGCGCTTACACTTACACTCACCACGACTTAACATTGGGAGAGAATCTGTCGCTGATTCGTTATGCCAACCGAAACGGCTTAACTATAAACATTTCTACAGAATCTGAGGCGGCAGCGGATAAAGCGATCCGCGCCAATCTCCCGGCCGTGATGACCGTGTCAAGCGAAGAGAAGCGCGGCTGTTGGCGCACAGCAGACGGCAACCTAGTTCTGATTTGCCCTGCTCAAACGAGAGACGACAAGACATGCGACACATGCGAGCTCTGCCAGTCAAGAGGCAAGCGCGTAATTATCGGATTTCGTGCGCATGGCACAGGTAAGAAGAAAGCGAACGCTGCCATCCTGGGAGCCGCGTGATGCTGCCCTTAGATCCGCCTGACTGGTATTGGGAAGGCTACGAATTCAGGCCGCCCTGCTGGCCCTATCAGGAGCCACCTAGCGAAGAGGAGGAGGAAGAGGAGGAATGAGCCGCTAAATAACATTTAACCCCCGGCAATCGGGGGCTTTTTTATGGCCTCGGCTTATTGATAATGAGTCTCATGTGCAAGGCCCCATGGAGGTGAGAATGATTACCGTTCTCATTCTTATTGATAATGAGTCTCATTCGCAGCCTTATTGAGTCGCAATTGCAGGTCTTGTTGACTCTCAACAAGCGGGTCCTTTTTCGCAATAGGGCTGTGGGTAATTTCGGAC
>JGI24004J15324_10001103_pt1 | contig 10783 bp, 7 predicted proteins | sample LinPmetageLP32_FD_15324 | JGI IMG/M metagenome (IMG submission 15324)
TTAGGGTGTATGATGTTACTGTAGACACAGATACTGAACTGGATTATATCGACATGCAAGGCAAGGCTGTTGGTTACAAAGTTCTGGTAACAATTGATTCAACTGCAAAAAATAGATGGCAAATTTATGAATGGAACGGTACAACATTTAAAGGCATACAGTCACAAGCGTATGATACAACAACAAATTGGGACTATGCTGATTGGTATCAAAGTGGCTATGATGCAAACGTGGTTGCTGATTTTGTAATAGAAAATGAAAAAACAAGACTATCAACTGAATACGAAATAGGAAAAATTGTTAAAGTTAAGACTTCATATGATGGAACATTTAGAATATACATTAAAACATTCAGTGGTTGGGACACAATTGGAATAGAGGATGGTACAGTAGAACTGAGTGCTAATCTTTATGATTATGTCACAAACAATGTTGGATATGCCGCAGAAGCATATGGTTATGCAACATTCGATGAAGAAGCAGAAGTGAATTAAGAAATATATTAGAATGGTTGAGAGATGCATTTACAGATGATGACCAATTTAATTACAATGATATATTTTTCTTAGGTGTACGTTTAGCACAGAATCAACAGCGTGACAATGATTGGGTGTTTAAATCATCTTTTGTAAAAGTAAAAAATACTTTTAGCAATCTTAGTCAGTTGCCTGAATACCAAATTAACACATCTGATGCAGTGAAATCTTTCTTAGAAGAAGTGTTACCTTTCAAAACTGTAATCAGAGAAGAAAACACCGCATATAACAATATTGATAGTTTTGCAGGGGACATAACTGATTTTGATAATAAATCCTATTATGATTTTGCTACATTAGGATATGTTTCTCCAAGCAGATTCGCAAATGATTCGACGTATTTTCCTGTGTACAATGACAGCACAGCAGTAAACAGTCCTTGGCAACTGTATGCAAACAACTTCAAGTACACAGTTGGCTCCATAATTGTAGACAACGCAGGCGTTGGATATACCACTGTGCCTGTCGTAACAATTACAGGTGGCGGTGGGTCAGGAGCGACTGCTACTGCAATACTGGGCAATGGTAAAATTACTGGAATAAAAGTCACAAACGCAGGAGTTGGATATACATCAACACCAACAGTGACAATTACTGGAGGCGGNGGTTCATCTGTCACCACACAGGCAAGTGCATATGCACAGTTGGTCAATAATAAAATNAGACAGTTTGATACCACAATGAAATTTGATAGAGTAAACACCCTAAGAGAAACTACTTCCGATACAATGGTAGAGTGGAGTGCAAATACACAATACACTGCAGGTTCCAACATTAGATTTGGCAATGAACTTTATAGAGTCGGTGAAACATTTACGTCAGGAGTGACATTCGAATCCAACGTGCTTTTAGCGGATTCATCATCTGCTTCATCAACAGCACCATTGATAAAATGGACTGCTACTGATAGAATTCATAGATACTATAATCCGTCAGCAGGCATGGCAGGATTACTTGGAGACGGATCAACCACTTACAATTCATATGCACAATTGATGACAGGATTAGAATATCCAGGTGTAAAAGTTGCAGGAAGAACATTTTCTGCGGGTGCAGGATATGATGAAGCAGACTATGATGATCTTTCATATGATGCGGCCAACGAAGATGCGACATTANGTGTNGCAAACTTAGATCAAATATTAGATTCAAAAACGTTCACAACTGGACTAGGGCAAAGAGCAGAAGATATCAATGTGGTTGGTGATGCTTTCATTTCTGAGTATTCTGCTCATGCGCCTGAAGAAGTTGTACCAGGTGGAGTGTATGACACACTTGACCTTAAAGTGTTTACCAGAGCCACCGATGGAGCATCCACAGTCAGCAAAAAAGTGTACTATGGCGATGGCGTAACAAAATCATTTGATATAGGAGTTCAGCCAGCATCTAAATTTGGACTCAGAGTGTTTGTTAACAATCAATTTGCAAACAGATCAGACAACACAGCAGATACCAGCCTAGCATTGAGTGATGATTTGACAGGAATCACATCTGATGAAATCACAGATGGCAATGCTTTTGCTTATGGTGTTGATTATGCAAACAAAAAAATTAATTTCAATACTGCTCCTTTGTCTGGCAGTATAATCAACATTGTTGTCATTGATGTGGCAATGGATAATTTAATTGGTAGATTCTCCTTTACTGGCAATGGCATTAAATCTACATTCAATGCCCCTATAACTTTTGCTAGAGTGCAACAATCTTACATTCTTGTAAATGGAGTGCGTTCGTTACAGACTGTGCAAGAAAGCAGTGATTCTGCATCAGTAGACATTGTATTTCCATCTGCTCCGGCTAATGGCACTATAATTGAATTTTTTGCATTTGATCAAGATGCTTCTATTAAAGCATTCTCGGAAATTATCACAACAGAATACACCACTCCTACAGACAGCACAGAAATAAAAGTACAACTGGATCCATTGCCTGCTGTGATTGGGCCTTTCCACAACAAAGTAATAGTTGAAGGAGTATCCGGAACCACAGGTAGTAACAGATATAAATTAAATCCGCCACAGACTGCATATTATGTAGGAGACGGATCTTCCGTAGTTTTCCAAGTTCCAAATCAACCTTTTGCAGGCACTTTGGCAAGTTACACAAACACTGAAGTGTACATTGACGGTATTTTGCAAGATGATGTCACATTCTTTATTGGCACTACACTTACAGGAGAAGGATCTATACAGTTCCTTGATACACCTGCAGATGGCAGTATAATTGCAATTGTGCTTAAACATGGACACGATTATGAAATTGACACAAATGGAATCCTCACATTGCAATCAGGTTATTCAGATGGTTCAACTATAGATAATGAAAAAATATTTGTAACAACTTTTAGTAATCATGATCAAGCAGGATTACGCACAGAAGTGTTTACGCAACAGTCAGGTGAACAAGTAACTAGTCAAATTGATTTTGGAGATCTTGTGAGTTTTATCTCAGCAGATGATACATTACGCACTTCAGATCTTTCAGACTTTACTGCTGACTCAGGTCTTAAACTGACATTGATAGAAGACAACGGAAATCTTGACTCTGTTGATGAACCTGATGAAGACTTTGGAGGACTTGAAAGTATAACCACTGCATCACCATTGTACTTCAAACAATTTAAATTATCTGCAACACCTCTGAACTCCAATTCAGTATTTGTAACTGTTAACAGACAATATTTGACAGCAAATCATGACTTTGTAGTAAATGGTGACATCATTGAAATCCCTAATGGTATAGCCAGTACAGACACAGTGAGTGTCACTTACATAGGAGGCCTAACAAGTCAGCCAGCAATTGGATATAGAATATTCAAAGATATCATAAACAGATATCACTATCGCAGATTAAGTTCTAAAAATTCAAGCAAACTGATTGATCCAGTATTAATAGATGCTACAACAATCACAGTAGCAGATGCTTCAAACCTACCGACACCGAACACCAGCACAAACACACCGGGTGTGGTCTTTATTAACAAAGAAAGAATAGCATATTTTACAAAAACTGGCAATGTGTTAGGTCGACTTACAAGAGCGACACTAGGCACNCCNATTCAAACACATGCAGTGGANGACAAAGTAGTAGATGCATCAATATCACAAGCAGTNCCATATGAAGATGTGACTAGCACAACTTTAAAATATGGNGATGGTTCTACAGCAACATTTGATTTGGATTTTACTCCAAGTTCCAATGATGAAATTACAGTGCTTGAAGGTGGCTCTGTAACCACTGCTTACACTTTGGCATCCGATTCAACTAGATCAATTACATTTGATACTGCACCAGATGTAGGCGTTGCAATTCGTGTGGTAAGAAAAACGGGATCAGTATGGTATGATCAAATTACTTTTGGCGCGGAAGCAGATTCAGATCTTATTACTTGTGACAATGGTGTGGCCACCACTGACTTGTCATTAGAAATTCAAAGTCAAGCATCTACAGGATTAGGTTTACAAAATACTAATTCCGTACAGGCACAATTCTTAAAGGCAGAGCCTGCCGATATAACTCTAGTAGTGTAAATTATACTTTAGTAAAGAAGTCTAAGTTCCATGCACCGTTGGCAAATATACATGAGGCCATTGTTCTTTGTGGAATGGTGGAATCACCTAGTGCGTCATTACCAGTGATAAATGGTTGCCATGCATATGTGGCCAACACATCACCAATTCTTGGATCTCTTGTTTGTGACACGGTTATTGTTGTTAGTGCAACTTCGTTCGCAGTCGAAGAACCACCTGCTACAACAAAGTGCATGATTTGTCCTTCTGTGCCTGCCGCCAGTGTATAATCTGATTCACCGGCTGCTAATGAATGCACTGTGACTGTTAAAGCAAGTGCTGTGGTTGATGTTGCGAAATCATCCTGCACAGAATAAACTGTTGCCGCATTATGAGTCACTGTGCCAGAAGCAGTGATGGCCGCCACTGTTAAAGCACCATTTACTTCAAGAGCATCTTGAACTACAAGAGCAGTTGAATCAACAGCAGATATATTTCCATTGATTCTTAGTTCATCATTGATCACAACACCAGTTGAATCTCCTGATGATATTTCATTTGTGTCGATGCTGTTTACACTTAGTGCACCTGATATATTCACAGCGTCGTTAATCTGAATTCCTGTTGAAGAAGATGATGAAATTGTATCCACGTCTAGTGTAGAAATTTGCACTGCACCTGAATCTTCTCCAATAATATTGTCGACAAACAATGTTGCACCTAAAGTTACATCGCCGCTGATGTTGACTGCATCATTGATTTGTATTGCTGTTGAATCACCTGATGACAGTTGATTGGTTTCCAGTGTTGGAAGATTTGATGTGCCAGTTACTCGTAGACCATCATTTATTACCACCTCTGTGGAGTCTGCTGATGAAATATTATTCACAATAATATCATCATCTAAATTTACTGTAACAATTGATGAAGATGAAGTGGATGTTGTTATGGAGTTGCCACCTGAAAATTGTAAAACATCTTCGCCTACTCTAGTTTCAAATGTAGCAGAATCGTCACCTACTACTTGTAATAAAGTGTCTGAGTATCTAGCAATTCTTGTGCCACCAAGAGTAGTGCCATCATGCACTAATAATGTCTTAAGATCGGTATCTACAGTAACTTCGCCTATAGCACCTGCAAATGATGTGTGTGAAGCAGTGGTGCCTCTTCTAAATTGTACTTGAGTTGTCATGTGCAGTTATTTATTGATCATTAAACCCGACCCCTGTTTTTATATGAATATAAATAATGCACATGACAGACTCCACAACACAGTCAAACGAAGAAACTATTGTTAAAAAGCCTGATGAACAGCAAGGCCTAGATATTCAAGGACATATTAAAATATTTGATCCTAGTACAGACGAAGTGTATGTAGACAAAAACAATGCTATACACTATGAAAACTTTTCCAAAGCACTAGCAAACTCTATAGCAAACAGAACCACAGGATTTATTGAAGAAATGCACTTTGGCAACGGTGGCACATCCGTGGATGCTACAGGTATTATTACCTATCTTACACCAAACTCAACAGGTGACAACGCTAATCTTTACAATCAAACATATTATAAGAGTGTTAATGATCAATCCTCACTTAACACAGATACAACAAGGAATAAAATTACTATTGCACACACAAGTGGTACAACTTACTCAGATGTAGTAGTATCGTGTCTGTTAGATTTTGGTGAACCTTCAGGACAATCAGCATTTGATAACACAACCACAGTAAATGACACTTTCGTATTTGATGAAATTGCACTATTTTCATGGGAAGGCACAGCAGGCGCAGGTAATTTACTGACACATGTTATCTTCCACCCAGTGCAGAAATCACTGAACAGACTTATTCAAATAGATTACACAATAAGGATTCAAAGTTTAACAAACTTTGTTGATTCATAGGACGGTAAATATAGCACATGGCATACACAATCAATAACACAGCAGGCGGCATTGTAGCCACAGTAGAAGACGGTGTACTAGATACAACCACCTCAGTTAGCCTAATTGGTAGAAATTATCAATCATATGGCGAAGCATTCAACGAAAACTTAGTAAAATTATTAGAAAATTCAGCATCATCAACAGCGCCTACGGCACCAATTACTGGAGAACTGTGGTATGATTCGTCTGGTGCTACACTCAAAGTTTACAATGGTACAGACTTTGTGCCATTAGGCATTAGAAATTCTACCTCTGAGCCAACCACAGGGTTGGTGTCGGGCACATTGTGGAACGATACAACCAATGATCAACTGTACATGTATGATGGTACTGCATTTGATCTTATTGGACCAATTTACAAAACTGGCGATGGAAAATCAGGCTGGTTAGTAGACAGTGAAAATTTAAGTGGTGGAGGAACAGCAAATGTTTTATCACTCTATCAAGATGGAACAAGAGTAGCAATTCTTTCAGCAACAGCAAGAGTATTGAGTGCAACACCTACAGGCTTTGCTTCTGCAACAATCAATCAAGGTTTAACTTTTTATACAGCAGGAGATTCAACAACATTCAGATTGCATGGCACTGCTGAAAATGCTAATGAACTTGGTGGAAGAGATGCAAGTGCTTTTCTTACAAATGATGAGAACCAAACTACTTCTGGCTCATTTGGTGTACTGAACGATACTGGATTGACAATTGGTGCTGATTCAGATGCAACTATTTCGATATCATCTAATAATTTAGTATTCACACAAAATAATGCTGATGAAGCCATACTGTTTAGAATTAATAAAGCGTCCACAATTACTACTGCTTTAGAAGTAACTGATCTTGCAAATGTCAGAGTATTTGGAGATTTACAAGTAGATGGTTCTTTAGTAACCACAGGATCTTCATCTTCTTTTGCTGACCAAACAATTGTTATTAACAATGATTCACCTGCTGATTCAAATGATCAAGCAGGATTAGATATCAGAGGTTCCGAATCGAGTAACAATGTAACATTTTTTGTGACTGGAGATGGCGGTCCACTTCGTTCATCACAAGGATTATCAGTGGCTACTGGCAAAGGCTATGACATTGCTGGTACATCTGTTTTAAGTGGCACAACACTAGGTTCAACTATTGTTGCTTCATCATTAACGTCAGTGGGTGTTTTAAATTCAGGTTCTATAAATTCAGGATTTGGAGACATACACATTGGAGCAAGTACACTTACTTGTGGATCAATTGTTATGTCATCAGATGCAAACGATGATTCATCAACAGTAGCAACTATTAATAACTTCTCAAATGATGCAAGATTGACATCATCATCACCTGATTCAACAATATTAAGTGAAACTGCAATTAAACAACATGTATCGCAAGAACTTGCAGGCACAGACATTGTGTTTTCGATGGACATTACAGGATTGTCCAACACTGAGATAGCAACTATTTTAGATACGTTGGCGCCAGCATCTGCCTTCCCAAATGGTAAACTTGCAAGAGTTTCCGGATTGACTCTTACAGCAACTTCTGTGACATCTTTCTCACAAGGCTCTATTGGTAATCCAAACATCGTCACCGGTGTGTCTACAAGTACTATCCTAAACAGAACAAGAAATAATGATTTAATCTTTACTCTTACAAACGGCAACTGGGCATATACCTCAGGCTAATCTAAGTGACTAACTTTTCACCGGAAGTAATTCCAAATTATGTAACCAACGTAGACGAAATCATGTCACATGTTCATACTCATGGAAAATTTACAAGAAGATATCCCGGAGATGCTACACAGCACAAAGCAAAAATAAATGGGCCTGTGAGCAGATTTTCAACCTGGTACAGCAAAGACATGCCACAAGAAACTATAGATGCTGTGTGGAAGACAATTCCTGCAGACAAAAAATTTTGCACACAGATGGTAATCAACAGATATGAGCCAGGAGATTTTTTAGTCAAACACTGTGATGCTCAAGGCGGGTATTGGAAGTTCAAACTGATCTATCTCACTGAAGGCAAACCGCACTTTTGTTGGTTTAACGAACAGGATGAAGCACAATTTGTACAGGAATCAAAAGGTGCACTGTTTAATATGGATATAGGACTACATCATGAAGTAACAGAAATCTTGCCAGATGAGCCAGCCAAGTACTCACTGTGCTTGATCTATGAATAAATAAGTATAAGCATGCCAAAAGAAAAACAAAACTTAATGTTCAATGCAAAGACAGGAGTCTTGATCGGAGCACTTCCAGAGTCAACTCCTATTGCAAATTTAAACCTTACAAAATTCAAATTCAAAGAAGTTGAAGTTGATCCAATAAATGAGTTCTGGGATGGTGATTATGACACAGGCAAAGTAAAGTCTGTGGATGAGAAACCACGTTTTTCAGAACAGGGTGTAAAAGTCCAATCCGGTGAGGCTATTGTAAATGCCTATCCTGTATACAAACAAATGAATATCATAATGGATATGCTTAATAAGAGTGACGTAGCAAATACTCCTGAATTTACAGCAATGATGGATTACATCGGTGAACAGCGTGAGGCTACAAAATTAAAGATCAAACAGTACAAAGAATCGGACGCTTTTGATTATGTCTCTGAAGATGATATAATAGAGTTTGCCAAAAAAGCAGTAGATTTATAATCAACTATCAATCTCAGTGATATTAAAGCCATAAATATCGTGTAGACAATGGCATATACAATTAACAAAACTGATGGCACAGTCCTAGTACAACTAGAAGATGGTGTTTTAGATACCACTACCAATTTAGACCTAATAGGAAAATCTTATTCGGGGTATGGCGAAGTACAGAATGAAAATTTTGTTAAATTATTAGAAAATTTTGCCAACACAACTACTAATGCACCCAGCAGTCCTATCACCGGGCAACTATTTTATGATACCACACTAAATCAAGTTCAAGTCTACAACGGTTCGGCGTTTAAAGCAGTTAGTGGAGCGATAATTTCCAGCACTGAACCAAGTACTGGCGCTCAAGGTGATCTTTGGTATGATACAACAAATTCACAGATCTACGTGTACTCAGGAACAACGTGGGTATTAGTTGGACCTCCAGGCACAACCCTTACTGGTGCTACAGCAGACACAGTTGTTGATACAACTGGGACTTCACAGCCTGTTGTTAAGTTCATAATCAACAACACAATCGTTGCTTATAGTTCTGCAACAGAGTTTACACCAGCATCTGCAATTACAGGATTTTCGACGATAAAAGTAGGAATTACTCTCAACAGTGATATTAGTAACAACAAATTTAATGGCACAGCCACTGATTCAGACGCACTTGGAGGAATAGCATCGACAGGATATCTTCGTGCAAATGCTTCAGACACTGCCACAGGCACAATAACCATTGCCAATGACAACGCATTGATACTAGGAGCAGATGGTGATGTTTCTATGTTACAAAATGATAATGATTTTACATTAAGAAATTCTGCTTCAGATGGAAATATTTTATTGAATATTAATGATGGCGGAGTCAACACAACAGCATTAACAGTGACAGGATCAGACGCATCAGTTACAATTGCAAACGATATGACAGTTGGCGGAAACTTTACACTATCTGGCACACTCACTGCGGCTTCAGGCACTGCCACTTTAAACAATTTAAACATTAATGGCGATTTAACAGTCAATGGTTCAAACACAATAGTAAACACAACAACCTTGGAAGTTGAAGACAACACCATTTTACTGAACAGTGGAGTCAGTGGCACACCTTCAACAGACTCTGGCATAGAAGTTAAAAGAGGTACAAGTTCAAATGTAAGTTTTATTTGGGACGAGACCAACGATAAATGGACAGTCGGTTCAGCAACACTGGTGGCGGCAACTTTTGAGGGTAACATAACAGGAAACGTCACAGGCAATGTGACTGGAAATGTGACAGGCAATCTAACAGGAGATGTAACTGGTGATGTCACAGGTAATGTTAATGGCAACACAGTTGGTTCAAATGCAGTTGGCACAAGAACACTATCAACTGGTGATCCCAGCGGTGGCTCAGATGGCGACATCTGGTACAAGTATACAGCATAATGGTTAAGACTCATGTAAATGACAACGGTACATTTCGCACAATCAAAGAAATATATGTGAACGACTCAGGCACTTGGCGTAACATTGATGAAGCATATGAAAACGACAATGGCACGTGGAGACGTGTCCACAAAAGACGACCTGACCTGATATCAAGTGCAGGAACAATATCATTCACAGAAAGTACATTCACTTACGATAATGGCCCATTTGGTGGTCCTCCAGTCAACATTGCTAATAATGGTGGTGTAAGTGATTATAGAAATGACAACAATGATGGACTAGACGATTATGGACCGTTCACACACATGTTCACTTCATTTATTAAAATTGCAGATGAACCGATGCCGGCCGGTGAAACAGTAAGAGTAACAATTAACTCAATGAGTAGCGATATGCACATTCTCCCTTGGAATGATTCTGATTTTTACACACAAAATAACACAAATGTGTTAAGCACAACAAACACTGCGCCAATCAGCGATGTCACAGGTACTGCTTTTGACGTAGGAGACAGCGTTAGTTTAGCACAAAGACGTGATGATAACGCATGGGCATCTTCAACTACTGTGCCTTCAGGCGGTTTTACATTCGTTGGTGGAGGTTCAAATGCAAACACTGGATTCAACTACGATGGGGCCGCAAACAGTGGTACTATTGATATCAGCAGTTTCTTTCCATGTACTAATTTTGGTGTAAGTTCTTCAGGACAAAGTCCA
>JGI24004J15324_10001105_pt1 | contig 10769 bp, 12 predicted proteins | sample LinPmetageLP32_FD_15324 | JGI IMG/M metagenome (IMG submission 15324)
TGACCCTTCACTGAACGCACAAGTGCTTGTGGATTCATTGGGAAAGTAACAAGACTAACTTCCATTAAGTCTACTTCTTTGATAATACGTTTATTTGCACGCCTATCATATGAAACTTTGTCAGGGTTTACTTTAAAGCCTATTGAAAGACCATCTAAAGCACCCATTTTTAATAATTCGTAGGCTTCTGCTCCTGCTTGTGTTTTAAGAGCTAACCTGCCTTTTACAACAAGACCATGCTCATCTTCTTTTATTTCGTCAAATACACCAATAGGCATATCTGATTTATGTTGATATAAGAGTTTTACACTTTGTGGCTTTTTGCCTTTTAGTGATTTTGCAAATGCACCAGCTTCTATAACATCATTGCCTAAATCTTTGTTTCCAAATACAGAACCATAACCTTCAAATGTTCCATAGTTTTTATCTTCTTCTTCATCATAGTAGGCTTTTATATTAGATTTTATTTCAATAAATGATTTCATATCTGATAGATTGTCTTTTACATCTTCGCCTGTAAGATCAATAAATTCTTCATGTGTTTTACATGGCATATAAACTTTATTACCATCTTCATCATGTGAGTGGGAACCAACACACCCAATCTCTTTAGCACGTGCATTTGCTTCTATGGGATTGTCAAATACATCTTTTCTTATTTCTTGCTTAATTTTGTTTAGTGTTGAAAACCTATGACCAACTATAACATCTGAAGGCTCTCCTGCTTGATATACTCTTATTAGGGCAGCAGGGTCTTCTTCTGTTGCGTTTAGAGTAAAATCAGTATCAGGTACTGCTAATTTTCCACTTTTTACAATTTTAGTTATTTTTCCTCTTGCTCTACCNCCACTAGAATTCCATGAAACCATGTCTCCAGTTTTTAAGGCATCTGCTGCAGCTTTGTTGTCAATAGAATCTTCTTTGTTTAAATCGTACTTGCTAGTACAGACAGCTAATCGTTGCTCGGAATTAATATATTCACTCGCCATAGTGTCATCTCCCATACATCTATTTAAAAAATCTTGCCTGCCTTCATTGTTGTTCGGTTTTGGAATAGGCATATATAACTACATATAGTATCGTAAACATTAATCAGATACAACATCTGCCTCATCTGTATATATTATTATGCATCTGCAATTTATTACGTTTTTTACACCACCTTTTGCATCGCCTGCAAATTCCATGTTAGTACCACCAACAACAAAATTTTCATTCATATCTACAGTCTGACCATTTGCTAAAGAATGTGCAGACCTTGTTCTCTTGTCATTTGTAGCTACCCACCTTTTTTTCATGCTATTGCCCAAGTTTGCTTGCGCTGTTAAATGATAAGCATGGTTGCTATAACCTGCTGCATTGTGGGTTTCTGTTCTTGCTATCAAGGCTGCTCTGCTTCTACTTATAGCTAAAAATTTAGTTTGCACTTGTTTTGCTATCTGCGGAAGTGTTAAACCTTCAGCCCTGCCTGCTTCTATAAGATTACTAATTCTTGTTGCCATCCTGTTACTAATACCTGCTAATATTAGCTGTCTACTATTAAAATATTCATTTACAACAGTTTCAAAATCTTCGCTTCTACCAAAAACGTATGCTTCTTCTTTTTTATTGTTAAAATAATTATCTTCATTATTTTTGTACATGGCTTGGAACACCCTTCTATAGTGAGATAACATAAGAGGTACAAAATCTTCATTGAGTGCGCGAGCGGCTATTGTAGGGTCATATATGCCAAATTCTTTATACAAATACAATTGCACATTTAAAAATTTTCTAAATAGAGTATTTAGTCTTTTGTAAAATCTTTTTTCAAGATTGTTTCTTATTATAAGCTGTTTTCTCGCTTCCTTTCTTGCATTAACCCTGCCTTGCCTAAAAGTTAGGAAACTATTTGGAACTTCAATTTCAGCCATCAGAAGTAGTTTTATTGTCTCTTTCGTTTTGTATTTGACCCCATACTTTTTTTGACCAACCAAAACCTGCATCACCACCCCACAAAGCCCATGCAATTCTACCTGCACTTGGGTAGCCTTCAGTACCTTTTTTAAAGCCTTTGCCTTGTTTGTCTACTTCATGCCTACTAAAGTAGCTGTACATTCTTTTAACAGTATCAGGAGAAAGGTTTTCTTTGTTAGTTAGTTGGTTTGCTCTAGCAACGCCAATTTCAGTTCCACCTCTCTTAAACTCTCTACGCCAATTTAAACCCCTTTGTGCTTCTGTTGCCATTGCATCTGTAGGTTTAGTGTCAATATCACTAATAGCTTTTATTATTTCTATTAATTCTTTATCAATATTTTTTTCATCTTCTTCTTCATAATCTTCTAAGTCATCATCATTAATAGGATTAGTAGCTTCAGGAACAGCAGCATCAGTTAATGGAAACATGTTAGCTGATATGTATAACTCGTCTGCGCCTTCTATAGTTCCTAGACCTAATTGTTCTCTAGCTTCATTACGCGTCATTATTCCTTCTCTTACAGCGCTTGTTACATTTTCATAAGTTCTTTTTCTTCTTTCTGATAAAGCAGGTATAGAGTCAATATCAAACTCTAGAGTTAATCTATCGTCAAACATTGGTATAAGCCACTCATTTAAATCAGATTGCATTTTTTTAAGATGAGGTATTATGGTTTCTTCATATAGGGCTAGTCTTGCTTCAGCTACATTGGCATAAGTTTGTGCATCAGGCACGCCTACAAGCTGCGAGGGCACGCCAAAACATAAAGCAATATCAGTAGCAGCCATATTTTTAAGTTGATGAAAATCCATATCCTTGGGGCTTAAACCCATTTCTTTCCAATCAAAATCTCCTTCTAGAAGCATTGGTCTACCTGCATTACCTGCGCCACTAAATCTATTATTAAGATCAGTCAATAATTGTTGTCTCTGTGATTCTGAAAGGTTTACTGCAAAGCCTGCATCATCTTGTGGTTTAAAAATTACAGCACCACTTGGTCTTGCACCATTATCCAATAAATTTACATTATGTTTACTAGTCATATTGTGTTGATCTACTTCTACAGCAGCAGCGCTTAGAGGACTTAAACCATAATAATCATCTAATGGATTCCATAATTTAATATGTTTTACTTCACTAAATCCATCTACTTGATCTACTGGGTATGTAGCTTGCACTCTACCATTTACCATATATTCATATTTATCAGGTATTGGATTGCCACCGCCTTTGATAGTTATTCTATCAGGTCTTAATTGGTGTAATTCTGTAGGCGCGCCACTATCACTACCTATTTTGAGGACATAAGCATTACCACTAAGAAGCACATAACCGAAAAGGCTATTAAAAAATTCGGAATAAGATTGTAAAGGGTTAGGTCGTTTGAGTAGATTAATAAGGGGGTGCTGTTCAACAATTTGATCTCCATTTTTTATTATGAAAGGTACTGCACTAGCGCCTTTACTTATTTCATTTACACATCTATAAACTATTGCATTTTTTAAATAACCTTCATTAGCTAAATCTGCATATTTATATTTCTTTGTTTGTGTAGTACCTACACCAAAATAACCCATCATATTTGAGTTTTTAACTTCACTTTTAGTATTAAAAAGTCTTTGTAAAAATGTTTTTTCTGCCATTAGCTTATTCTCCAATTTACTTGTCCTTTAGATTTACTTAGCTCGGTTAAACCCCATACTAAAGCATCTAATCTATCAGGACTTGGTTTTGGTCTATCTCCTGTATATGTAGTCATTTGAGACTCCAATTCAGAAAAATACCCAATATGATGAACGCGCCTCTGCTCATATAGTGCTGCAATAGGTTCTGCTCTTACAAGTTTACCTCTTGTAGCGGTTACTGATTTATAAGGAATATTTGTATCTATAGCCCTTAATAATCTTTCCACCAAATCACCACCATTATTTGTTTCTGCAATTACTCTATCTGCTCCCCATTCATAGAAAGCCTTTATTGCTATCTTACCCCATTTATCAGGAGAATACTTCCCTGATATATCTTCTAATACATAATACTCATTTTGAACATCTTTTCCAACTACCATGATACCAGTTTCATCAGAATCTGCCCCACTTGTGACTGCAGGGTCTATGGCTACTATAATTTGCGTATAATCTTTTTTAGTATCAGCAGGTAAACGCGTTTCCTCAATAAGATCATTATTCCACAAAGCACCTTCTAACATATTTAAAACTTCTGCATATAGCTCTTGCCTTCCTAATGTAGTGCCTTCATATTTTTCTTTAAGCATTGCCAATGCGCTTTTAGCTAAATTAGCTTCGTTTTCAAATGTACTACCTGTGGTAACTACAGTGTCGTTTCTTTCAATTAGGCTTCTAATAATGGGTGTTGGTTTAGGGGTAGTAGTAATAATGCATTGTGGGTTGTCTCCTAGCCTTAGACCAAACATTAATTGGTCAAATGTCTCAGGGTATCTCCATGCAGCTAATTCGTCACACCATGCCCTATGAAACTGCGGACCCCTTAATCTGTCAGGCTCTATTGCAGCAAAGCCCATAATTTTTGAGCCATTGGCTAATCTTATTTCTGCAGTATTGGTTGAGTAACTTTTTCTACCTCTTGAAACAAAATAACATTCTTCAGGAATTATAGATAACAAACCACTAGGACCACCAAAACATACACGTCTTAAATCTCCAAAGGTAGGAGCAATCACAGCACTTATGGTATTAGGATTGCGCAAAGCATATAGAGCAATGTCTTGTGCGCCTGTTCTTGTTTTCCCCCAACCACGACCAGCAAGTATTAACCATATGTGGTATTTTTCAGATGGTGTTATCTGTTTTGCTCTAGCTGTAGTAAGCCAATCAGTGTATAGAGCTAGAGTCTTCTTCTCGTATATCTTCGGCGATGCTATCCAATCGCTCCAAAGCTCTTCTGAATGAGTCGCTGTCTTGGACATTTGTATTTACTTCCATGTTATCTGTAGCTTCACCTAGTGCTAATTTAGCTACTCTTTGTGCATTGGTAGCAGCACTGGATAAAGCGACAAGGGTTTGCGGTTGCACATCTTTGTCAGGCGCAGCATTTTTGCTAATCACCTTTCCTATTTGTCCCATTATACCTTTTGCTATAGCGAGACTTGTCCTATCAAAATTAATACTTTCTTGAACTAACTCTTTTTTTCTGCGCGCATCTAATTCAATTAAATAAGAGTCTTGGAACTGTTTTTGTTTAATAGTCCAATCATCTTTTTTTGCATGTTTATAAAGAGTGGGTTTTGGTATCCCATAATCTGTAGCTAACTGATCTATAGTAAATAGCTTCCGACCACCTGTATTTGCTTCTATACCTTGCACGAACTTGTTTCTTATTTCTTCTAATAAGGTTGGTGTTAGTTTTTTAGCTTCTGATTTTTTAACCATAATTTATCTCTATTTATCGTTATTCTCACTTCAAAAGCCCTAAAAGTAAAGAAAAAAGCCCAAAAAGTGCATTTAATTCTGTTTTACTGTTTACATTTATAAACATTAGTATTAAAATTATTGGGTTAAGTAAATAATTATAAGGAGAAAACATTGAATAACTTAAACAACAACTACCCTACATTAACTGATCGCACCTTTGGTGTTGAATTAGAGTTTGTAGGTGTTAGACCACAAGAGGTAGCAAACGTAATTAATGCAACTGGTATTGATTGTTACTTTGAAGGCTACCATCATAATACTACCCCTTACTGGAAGTTAGTTACTGATGCCAGTTTAGATGGTGTGGGTGGTGAGATAGTTAGTCCTATATTAAAAGGCGAAGATGGCGCTAAACAACTAGAGCAAGTTATAGCAGCTTTAGATACATTAGATAACATTAGAGTTAATGTGCAATGTGGTTTGCATGTGCATTTAGATGTTAATGATTTAACAGTAAAACAGATACAAAGTGTTTACGAGAGATACGCAGATTACGAAAGCCAAATAGATATGATTATGCCTAGAAGCAGACGTGGACAAAACAGTAGATGGTGTAGAAGTGTTACTGATGTTAAAGGTCGTATTAAAAATGTAAGAAGTAAAACTAAAGCAGGACTAGCTCATGCAGCAGGTAGATACTACAAAGTGAATTTACAAAGTCTTACAAGATATGGAACTATGGAGTTTAGACAACATAGCGGAACTATTAACTTTGATAAGATTATTAATTGGGTTAGTTTTTTAATGGCTTTTGTTGATAAAAGTGCAAAGCTAACTACAACAAGTAAACCTGTAAGTAATAGTAGAGCATTTGCAAAGGTTAGAAATGCTATTGAAAATGCAGGTTATACAATGGAATGGGATAGAGGTTATAGATTTTGGGTTATAGAAAGTAATGTTATAGATAAAACTTTTACTTTAGAAAATTGGCAGATAACACCTTGCTATGAAGGTGCTAGAGAATCTAGCCTTAACAAAGAAAGCCTAAGAAGATTAATGTATGACAAAGGCTTAATTACACATTTAGACGAGATCAATATTAACAAGCCAACAGTTACTGTTAGTAATGAAGCAGACCATGGTTGGTTAGATGGTGTAGATAATAAAGTCAAAACATTTTACCAAGAACGCGAACTAGAACTTAACTAATAAGGAGATAATATGAAATATAAAATACTAGAAACAAAACCTATTAAACAGATGCCTTACTTATATGGAGCATATGGCAGTAATTTAAATATGGGACAAATGCAATATAGATGCCCTCATGCAGAAGCATTAGGTAGTGTTATTGTTAGTGGCTTTGCTTTAAAGTTTAGAGGTGTTGCTGACATAGAAAAATGTAAAACATCAGAAGTGCCATTAGGTCTTTGGAGAATTACAGATGCATGTGAACGTAAGCTAGATATATATGAAGGCTACCCTAATTTATATCGCAAGGAAATTGTAGATGTGCCTGCATTAAAGAATAAGTTTGGTACGTCACAAGTAATGGTTTATTTTATGAATAGCAAAGACGTATATCCACCATCAAGCAGATATTTTGAAAGTATAGTTAGTGGTTATACAGACTTTAATATGGGAACTGATCCACTGATGTATGCTTTAAAAGATTCGTATAGCAATACTGGTATAGAATAAATAATTTTCTAATCTATTGCAGGAAAATTAACATAGTTTGGATTTGTAAAAGTTTTTGATTTTCTAAATCTTGATCTTTTTCTATTAATTTGTGAATACACACTTGCATGTTCAACTAAACTTGGACAATGCAAATAATATTTAATTTTATGTTCTTTAAAGTAATCACGCATTAACCAATCGTCTGCAGTTGGTGCTTCAGATAGACCTTTCCATGTTTTTCCATATTCATGTATTTTTCCTGACATACCTGCAGGAAGGTAATGACATTGATTCATTAACCAAGTGCTGCCATTTTCCCATCGTGAACCAATTTCTATATCTGCTTTGCGCATTGAAAAAAATTGTATAACATCATTTGGATATTTATCTATAACAGCAGTAACTTTAGGTAAAAATTCTTCAGTCAAAATAATATCATCTTGTATTCTTAGTGAAGGCACAGTTGGATATTCTTTCCATGCTCTCATAAAAGTATCCATTGCGTCATGGTTTTTGTCCCATACTATTTTTAAGTTTGGAATATGAAACTGTAAATACTCTACCAAATGTATTCTTTCTTTCATTGCAGTACATACTATATCAAACATGTTTTTTCCCTATACTAGACCTATAGATGCTTGCTAATAATGCAATCAGCGCCTTTACAGGACGTTGTTTTTGCGCTTTTTTGGGTTTATTAGTGGTTTTTTGATGATTATAAGAATTTAAAGCGCTGACATGCAATGTGTGATAACGCATTATTTCAGTTCTTGAATACACATTTGTAATAATTTTTCCGCAGGGTTTACACCTAAAGCTGATTTAACAGTATCTGCTTCATCTCCACTAAATACTAAATTTAACCTATAAAAATTTGCTTCTTGTACTGCCATCTTTCTTTCTTCTTCAGTTTTTGCATTAGCTACAATTGCTTCAACTTGTCTTTGTCTATTTAAAGCTTCAACAGTTAATGACTTAACCATGACACCGTCAGCAGTAGCATGTTCAACACCTGCAACTCCATCTTCAGAGCTATCATTATCTGAGGGAACCCACGCACCACTCCATTCTTCAGCAGCCATTGCATCAGGAGCAGGTATGTCTTCCAACATTCTTTGTAATTCTAAATCGTCCATCATTAATGAGTCTTGCGCCCAATCCAATGCTCCTAATGACTCTAAATCTCTAAGCACGTTAGCTGTAAGCTCAATATCTTCAGACCCTCTTGCCCTGTTATGTCTTAATGTTGCAATACGCGCTTGCTCCATTGACATAGGGGTTACTACAATAGGTATTTCTGCATATCCTAATTCTTTAGAACAGCGCCATCTATGCTCACCATCAACAATTCTAAACATACCTTTTGTCTCATGTTCTACGCATACAATTGGTTGTGTAAATCCATCTTCAGTCATTGATCTTTTTAGCAATTCAAATTCATCTTCTGATTGTCTATTTGGATTATAAGTATTAGGAACAATTTTATCATGTGTAATATATTGAACATCTAATGCTTTTAAAACTGCATTTTTCTTTTCTACTTGTGCTTTCCCTTTAAATTTAGCCATTATTTACCTCTGCTCTGTTAAGACATGGTGACATTTCCCAATATTTATATTTACCATGATAAAAATATCTACAAAGGTATGTCGTGCCTTTATGGTTTGTGTATTCTTCATCAACTCCTTTTAATTTTATCATTCTTTGTAAAATTGCATATAGATATGGTTGTTCATGACTTCTGATGTACCAGTGTGGCGCTATCATTGCGTAGCTTTTTGCCCATATCCATGAAACTTCATCAATGTGTTTTTGTAAATCTTCCATTAAAACGTAGGTTTTCCACCCCAAAATCCTGAGCCTTTTCTAAAATATTCTGGTTCCATGTGTGGCAAAAATCCTGCTTTAAAACTAAAAGGATCGCCATTCCACATAGATATTGCTAATTTTTTATATGAGCCAATTGGATTTGCTCGTAATGCATTAACTTGTGGAAATGGTATGTTTCCATTAAGTCTTGCATGTTGTTCTAATTGTTGGCGTAAAGCTAGTTTTGATCTTTGTGCAATCCAATCAGGAGCATCATTTATGCATTCACGATGAAAGCACTCTTCCCAAGTCTCACCTGTTCTTCTTCTAGGCATACATGATATTTTACCAAATTGAGTTACAGTTCTTATACCATCTAATCTATGACAAACTTTATCAAACCACTGAGGCCATGCCTTTTGTGCTAGTTGTAAATCAGGTATTCCTGATGTTGTCATTGTAAGAGGTGCTATTCTAAGTTTATTTTTACTACGACCATGTTTAACCATCACATCATAGGCATGGTTATAATCCCATTTAAAATCTTGTATAGCTTTCCAAACATCTCCATCCTGCCAATCATAAATTGGTCTTAAATATTTTACGCCTTCTTTGTTTGCTTTAGTAATATGACCCTTACTTGAAAATAGACCCATTCTTCTATTTGGGCTTTCTTGTACACGTAAACCGATGCAAGCCATTAAGTCTTTTCCTTCAGGCGTAGGAAACCTATCTTTAGTAACTAAAGCATTAATATTCATTTCACTTATTTGATATGCGTAATCAGGTGGTTGTCTTACCCATTCGTCACGAGGTATTGTTTCATCAAATATCCACCAATATGGATTTTTTCTATTAAAAACATTAACTACAGGTTGTCCTGCCCATACGTGATGCATGTTAACTTCAGGTCTTGAAGCAACCCTATCTAAGTATTCATAAGTATTTGGAAATAATATTTCTTCATCGCGATGTATAACATTAATTGGCAGTTTGCCTGCTGCATCTGCTGCCATGATTGCAAGTTCCATACACACAGTAGAATCTTTACCGCCACTCTGTGATATAACTATTGTGTGATCTTGTTCATATAACTCTTGTAAACGATTAAGAGCTGCGTCAAAAACATTAATATTTAATTTTAACTTCATTTTTTTTCTGCGATTACAAAAAAATATTTAGCATCTTTTAAATCATGTTTTTTATTAATAATTTGATTTTTCATTTTTTGTACATCTGCACAATCTGTTATATTTGCTATTCCAAGGATATAGTACCAACTAAAATCATATTTTTCTAGAGCATTTGCAATTTCTGTATAAGTATATGCTTTCGGTATAAATTCTATATTATGTTCTTCAAAACAATGTAGTTTTTTATATGCACCATCAGCATTAATAAAAGTTGATATAAATACACCTTTTGCATTGAGCATATCAAAACTTTTTTTAATAATTTTTAGACCAAAAATATCAGGTATTGAAAATAATGATATACAAAAATCAAATGTATTATGATAATTAAAAATATCATCATGTATAAATTTATATTTTTGAAATTTATTTTTTGCGATACTTAACATACCCTCTGAAATGTCAATGCCTACATAATTACTATCATCTATGTCTAGTAGCTCTAAAAGTAACCCAGTGCCACATCCAATATCTAATATTGTTCCTAGTCCGCTATATGGACACATTTCTTTTATAAAATGGTTTTCAGCTTTGACAATGTTACCCATTGATGTGTCTGAATAATTGCTTTCATAATTTGTAGCAATTTTATTGTATATTTTATCTATATCTTTCATTAGTAGCTCCAGTTACCATCTAGTTTTCTTTCTTCAAAAATTCTTTTTGCTTGGTTATATTCAAACTTAGCTTCACCTATAGAACCATAAAGTCCCTGCTCTCTTATTTTTCTAGTTA
>JGI24004J15324_10001107_pt1 | contig 10756 bp, 13 predicted proteins | sample LinPmetageLP32_FD_15324 | JGI IMG/M metagenome (IMG submission 15324)
GCCAAACGGAACAATAGCATATCATTATGCAGAACGCAGTTTCACTGAATGCCCCCGTCAGTTCCAATGTAGGTATGCTCCTAATTCTAAGGGCAGAGTTACAATAAAAGATATCATGAAGGGAATTAGCGATGGTTTCTGATATTGGAGGGATAGCTTCTCTCTACAGACCACCTGCAGTCAGAGATATTCAGCCAGCAAATATACCGGCGGTATCTCCTGCAGCTATTCCCCCCCTCGCTCATCCTATGGTTTTGGATTTGTTGTATGATCGTTTTGGGCGGGTATTCCACAGTTATGATGTTGGGCGAGTAGTTAGTACTGAGGCGTAAATGGGCAAGATCAATAAAGATAAGATGGCCTGTAACAAGCCTCGTCGCACCCCGGATGGGCCGAAGAAGTTTGTTGTGAAGGCATGTCAGGATGGGACTGAAAAGATAATCCGCTATGGCGATCCCAACATGAAGATCAAAAAGTCCAATCCTGCTAGACGCAAATCTTTTCGTGCCAGACATAAGTGCAGCACGGCTAAATCCAAACTGACCGCTCGTTATTGGTCCTGCAAGAATTGGTGATACCATGTCCCTAGTTGAAAATATGAATGCCCGTAAAAAAGCTGGAACATCTCGTTCTAAGAAAAACAGTTCCGTTTCACCAAAAGCCTACAAAGATATGAAAGCAGGTTGGCCCAATTCTAAAAAAAATAAAGCTAAAAAGAAAAAGGCCAAAAAGAAATGAATGACCAGCGTTTATCCCGAATGGAGGATAAGTTGGACAAGCTTTCCGAAGCAGTTGTTTCAATGGCCCGGATGGAGGAACGGATAATAACTGTGTTCAACAGAATGGATACAATGGACGAGTACTTTAAGAAAATGGATGAACGTATGGATCGAATTGAAATCATTAATGCAGAGCGAGGCAAAACAATTGCATTTGCTGAACGCCTGTTTTGGATTTTAGTGACGGCCTTCGCCGGTTTAATATTTATGTGGATGAGATAGATGGACAAGAAACCAATCACAGAACTGCAAGCTATGTTTCTGGAACATTTAATGGGAGAGGCTAAAGGAAATATTCGTAAAGCTATGACATTAGCTGGGTATTCAAAGTCCACAAAGACTTCGGAAGTAGTTGGCCCTCTGCGTGAAGAAATCACTGAACGTGCATCAATGATGTTGGCTATGAATACGCCTAAAGCTGCCTTTGGCATTGTGGATGTATTAGATGATCCAACGGGATTAGGTGCCAGAAATGCTATCTCTGCAGCCCGTGAAGTCCTTGATCGTTCCGGTTTGATTAAAAAGGAACAGATCGAAGTAACAAATAATGGCGGGGGAATGTTTGTATTACCTCCGAAAGTATCTGATGAAAACTCCTTGGCTTAGTAAGCCACGTAATTCCCGATATGCAAAACTACCCTATGCATATAAGGAAAATCCAGACAATCCCATGGAAGCTATTCCTGATTTAGAAATAGTTATGTGGGTCGAGCAAGCACTAGACCTTCTGGATAATGGCTACAGTTCAAGAAAGGTATCTGAATGGCTTGTAGATAAGACCGGTAAGAAAATCAGTCATCAGGGCATTCGGAATATCTGGGAGTTAAGACGCCCTAATTCCAAAAAGCTAAAGCTGCTGAAGAAGAATGTCCAAAAGAATAAACCCAAAACATGGGAAGAAAAGAAACTTGCTGCAGTAAAACGCAAGAAACGGGACGCCAAACGTGTCCTAAATATGACCGAAAAGAAATTAGCTAAACTTGAAGGTACGAATGAAGCTGACAAACCTGTCTCAGAACAATTAGACTTCAATGCGATTGAACAAGCGTTCACAGACCGTGAGGTCATCTTCTCCCCAAATCCGGGGCCGCAAACAGAATTTCTGGCGGCATCAGAAAGAGAAGTCCTGTTCGGGGGCGCAGCCGGGGGAGGAAAAAGCCAAGCCCTACTCGCTGATCCCCTCAGATATTTTGGAGTACCTGCTTTCAACGGATTGCTCCTGCGTAGGACAAACGATGAACTCCGTGAACTTGTTTGGAAGAGCCAAGAGTTATATCCGCAAGCGTACCCAGGTGCGAAATGGCAGGAGAAGAAGAGCCAGTGGACGTTCCCGTCAGGAGCAAGATTATGGATGACTTATCTTGAACGTCCTGAAGATGTTATGCGGTATCAGGGACAAGCGTTTTCTTGGATAGGTTGGGATGAGTTAACTCAACATCCTACACCATTTGCATATTTGTATATGTTGTCGAGATTAAGAACCACTGATCCTGACTTACCGCTCTGTGTTCGCTCAACTACAAACCCCGGTTCAAGTGGGCATGGATGGGTTAAAAAGATGTTTATTGACCCTGCACCGGCAGGGAAATCTTTTGATGCCACTGACTTAGATACCGGCAAAGTATTAACTTATCCTGAAGGTCATAAGAAAGCTGGACAAGCGTTATTCAAACGCAGGTTTATTCCAAGCAAACTGTCCGACAATCCGTATCTATCTGATGATGGGGTTTACGAGGCCAATCTACTTTCTCTTCCAGAAGCCCAGCGCAGACAGTTATTAGAAGGTGATTGGAGCATTGCGGAAGGTGCAGCCTTCTCAGAGTTCAGAGTGCATCAACATACCTGCGAACCGTTTGATATCCCCCCGGAATGGAGAAGATTTCGGTCCTGCGATTATGGGTATTCTAGCCACTCGGCGGTGCATTGGTACGCAATAGACCCAAATTTTGAAACGCTATACGTTTATCGGGAATTATACGTCAGTAAGCACACCGGACGGGACTTAGCTAAAGCAGTCCTTCTGGCTGAAGACGGGGATAGAGTTCCATACGGCATTCTCGACAGTTCCTGCTGGCATAATAGAGGTCAAATCGGCCCCAGTATAGCTGAAGAAATGATTTCTGAAGGCACCAGATGGCGTCCCAGTGATCGATCAGCCGGGGCCAGAGTTGCCGGTAAGAACAGACTGCACCAATTATTAAAAATAGATGATGTTACGGAGAAACCCGGCATCATGTTCTTCAATACCTGCAGACAGATCATCTCTGATCTTCCGGTAATACCATCTGATCCTAAAGGGGGAGATGATATTGACCAACGATATGCCTCTGATCACGCATACGACAGTGTGAGGTACGGCATCATGAGCCGAATACAGGCAATGTCACCGTTTGATTTACAACACAGCATGGCACAGAACAGCTACCGACCTGCTGATAGCACATTTGGGTATTAAATATGGCGTTAATGGATAAACCTACTGCAACTTCTCCTGAAGATATGACTGAGGCAAGTACAGTTGTAGCATTGGAAGAAGAAGGTAATGTTGAAGAAGAGAATTTATCCTATTCCGGGGTAGCAACCTTCATCGAAGGCCAATATCGACGCTCAAAAGACACTAGAATTACAGATGAAGAGCGGTGGTTAATGTGCTACCGCAATTATAGGGGCTTATATAGTTCTGAAGTGCAATTTACGGACACTGAAAAGTCTAAAGCCTTTGTTAAAATCACTAAAACCAAAGTTCTTGCTGCATATGCACAGATTGTGGATGTATTATTTGCAGGATCGAAGTTTCCGGTGGGCGTAGAGCCACGGAATTACCCAAATAACGTAGCAGACGCTGTAAATTACGACCCAAATACGCTTACTGATGAAAAAATAGCTGAAGCAGTAGATGTGGACTACAAAGTTCCACGTTCTATCGCTCGACCAGACATTGCTAAAGATTTAGGGGTCTATCGGGACCGTGTCACGCCTATTGAGGCTGAATTAGAGATGGGTCCGGGCATAGGTCCGACTGCAGCCACGTTTGAACCGGCTAAAAAGGCCGCTCAGATGATGGAACAGAAGATGCATGACCAGTTGGAGGAATCGCAAGCAAGTAAACACCTTCGATCTATGGCATTTGAGACTAGTTTGTTTGGAACCGGGCTACTAAAAGGTCCATTTGCCTTCGATAAGGAATATCCTCGGTGGGATGATGAAGGTAACTATGATCCATTGTTTGAAACAATCCCACAGGTTGAATATGTTAGTATTTGGGATTTCTATCCTGATCCTGATGCCCGAAACATGGCTGAAGCTGAATATACCATACAACGCCATCGTTTAAGCCGTACCCAATTACGGGGATTAAAAAACAGACCACATTTTCGTGATGAAAGCATAGAACTGGCGATTGATTATGGCACTAACTACGTGCGGGAATATTGGGAAGATAGTCTTGAAGACAACATTACCCATGATGAAATTGACCGTTTTGAAGTGCTGGAATATTGGGGTGTATTGGACGCTGATCTGGCTGAAGAAGCTGAAATCGACATTCCTAAAGAACTGGAAGATCGTGATCAGCTTCAAGTTAATATCTGGGTTTGTAATGGGCAAATACTTCGGCTTGTTTTAAATCCATTCACGCCCACCCGTATTCCATACTGTTCCGTACCATACGAGATGAACCCTTATTCATTTTTTGGGATCGGGGTTGCTGAAAACATGGAAGACACCCAGCTTCTTATGAACGGTTTCATGAGAATGGCGGTGGACAATGGAGCATTGTCTGGAAACCTTTTGATTGAGATCGATGAAACAAACCTAGTGCCTGGTCAAGATTTATCTGTGTACCCCGGCAAGGTGTTTCGCAGACAAGCCGGTGCGCCCGGACAGGCAATCTTTGGCACGAAATTTCCAAATGTTTCCAATGAGTTATTAATGATGTTTGATAAGGCCAGACAGCTTTCTGATGAAAGCACTGGCATACCTTCCTATAGCCACGGCTCCGGTTCTGTAGGCGGTATTGGTAGAACAGCCTCTGGCATGTCGATGATGCTTTCAGCTTCTGCACAGAACATCAAAGCGGTTGTTCGTAATGTGGATGATTATTTATTAGCTCCATTAGGTAGGGCTTTGTTTGCTTTCAACATGCAATTTAACTTTGATAAAGAATACGTGAAGGGCGATCTGGAAGTACGGGCTAGAGGCACCGAAAGCCTAATGCGTAATGAGATCAGAAGCCAAAGATTGCTACAGTTTATGCAAATAGCAGCTAACCCTGCAATGGCACCGTTTGTTAAATATGATTATATCCTGCGAGAACTGTCGGCATCGATGGATTTGGATGAAGATAAAATTCTGAATGATCCACGGGAAGCCGTTATTCAGGCAAAAATGATGGCTGAAATACAAGCTATGATGCCACCGCCACCACCACAGGCCGCTGCGCCACAAGGCGGTCCACCCGGCGTTCAAGACCCCACTGGAAGCGGTGGCGGTAATATGGGTCCGGGTAATGCACCTGAACCGGGAGCGGCTGGATTTACAGGAGCCGGTGGCGGGGATAATGGCGGCAATCAGCCTGAAGCCCCTGCACAACCCCCGATGCAGTAATGTGGTACATGTCTTTTTGCTCTTGGTCTTTGTGGGTTTCGGTGACGCTCGGAAGCTAGTCAGCAATGACATGCATTTCCGTAAAATAGAAACCTGCAATTATTATGCAAGCGAACTGGTTCGTAGATATGGACCGCACGTTCAGCAAAAGGATTGGGGAGTTGCGTACTGCGTCCCTGCCCTAATTGATCCAGAGAAAGTCGAAATCTATTAATGGATAAAATGTTTTATCGGGGGCTGATGCTCCTCGTAAACGACAAAGATAAAATGGGCATGTTGCTGGAATATGCTTCGGCACGAATAGCCCATTATCACAGTCTACTGGAAACCGAAAAAGACCACAGTCGGGTGATGGAGTTTCAAGGTGCGATTAAAGAACTGCGCCGAATGAAAACCCTACGTGATGAAGTGATAGCAGGGGCTAAATAATGGCACAAAATAAAATGGCTCTCGGCGGTTTGGCTGTGGCCCGTAAAGGCATAACAACCCCGGAAGGTTTAGAAATGGCAGAAAAGACTACACAATTTGATCGTAAAAAGGCTGACAAAAATAAAGACGGTAAGCTGAGTAAATACGAAGAGACAGTTGGCAAAGCTGTTCAAGATGCAATGGCTGATGACCCTGAACAAGATGAGAAAGTCCGTATGGGTCATGGCGGTATGGCAATGATGGGTGACTATGATTGCGGCATGATGAGCGATCCTATGCCAATCGGAGCAACTGAATCAGAAGTCGCTGACGATATCTCTGCCATGATCAGTGAGAATGAATACGTCCTGCCAGCCAACGTAGTGAAATGGCACGGGCTGAAGCAAATCATGGCGATGCAAGATGAAGCCGAAATGGGCCTCATGATGATGCAGGAGCAAGGTCTAATTCAAGAAGTCGGTGGTGAAGAAGACGAGTATGAACATCACATGATGTACGACCCGGACACGGGCGAAGGTAGGATGACTACATCTTATCAAGATCATTTGGATTTAAAAAACCAAGGTTGGGGTCACGAAAGTGAAACGGAAGAGGAATCCGATAGCACAGGCGTTGAGGACGCCGAAGTTTCGGATGCGGGTGATTCAGAACAAGAAGAAAAAGAAACGATTGAAACACCCGAAGGCAATGAGATTGAAATGGCAGGAGTGAAGACCGTCATCCAAGAACCAGAGATGGATGAAACGGAAGATTATAAACTTAACGACTACGGCAAATCCTCTCAGATGTTCGGCGTGATGAAGAAACCAAAGTTTAGCTTTATCATGTGAATCTAACGGGCAACCCGCATTGCGGCCCCCATACGGTAAAATAATGGCAAAATATAAACGACAAGAAGAGCCAGAGGATACTCTGACTTATGCAGAAGAAATGAAGCAACAGCAGTCTGGTCCTGAACCGGCAGATAATGAGGAAGCATCCTTTAAAAAGCGTTACGGTGATTTACGGCGGCATACCCAACAATTGTTGCAGCAAAAAGATCAAGAGATATCTAAGGTTAAAACCCAGCTAGATTCCGCAGCCAAAGGGCAAATTAAGTTTCCTAAAACAGATAAAGAGATCGATGCTTGGTCACGAAAGTATCCTGATGTTGCTAAAATTGTTGATACAATTGCTCAGAAACGTGCTGGAGAGGCGTTGGCTGAAGGCGAAAAGCGGATGGAGGGATTGCGCCAGCTAGAAACAAAGCTGACCCGGAAAGAAGCTGAACAGCAGCTTGTTAAAACGCATCCTGACTTTCATGAAATTAGGCAAGACCCTTCATTTCATGAATGGGTGGTTCACCAGCCTCAGAGCATTCAAGATGCGTTGTATAAAAACAACACTGATGCACGGGCTGCTAGTCGTGCCATTGATCTGTACAAAGCAGATACCGGCAAGCGCAAATCTCCGAATAGGAAGTCAGCAGCACAGGCTGTAGGTAAGACTTCTCGTTCCGCTGCGCCTACCGGGCGCAACGCTACATTTAGCGAAAGCCAGATTGACGCTATGTCTGCCAGTGACTTTGAAAAGAATGAAGAAGCTATCATGGAAGCTATGAGGTCTGGCAACTTCACTTATGATATTACTGGTGGAGCAAGGTAACTTGCAAAGCTATTAGTTAAGTGTTATAATAAATGTTATGAAGATATTGCATAATGTCTTCATAACAGTTCTTTAATGATACGTCTGTTATAGACTTATCTTCTGAGAACACAGTTCTCTACCAACAAAGCAGGGCCGCAATTAGCCTACCTCTGCGTTTGTTTATTCAGAAGAATTAGACGTAAAGTCCACCAGTACATCTGTGACCTGTAAGTCCATACCTTACACAACTCTCAGCTTAGTACTGCCACTGTACAGTCCTCTTCCGATTTTGTCGGGCATTTAGCCCTGCCATTTCAAAGGAGACTCATAATGGCATTTCAATCAGCAGATGGGTATGGCAATTTACCCAATGGAAATTTTTCCAGTATTATTTACTCGAAAAAAGTCCAAACAGCTTTTCGCAAATCTACTGTAGCTTCAGACATCAGCAACTCGGATTATTTTGGGGAACTGACGCAAGGTGCTACAGTTAAAATCATCAAGGAACCAGAAATTTCCGTGAGCGCATATGCCCGTGGAACTACAGTGTCTGCACAAGACCTTGATGATGAAGACTTCTCTCTAACCATCGACAAAGCAAACTACTTTGCGTTTAAGATGGACGATATAGAAGAAAGCCACAGCCACGTAAACTTTATGCAATTGGCTACAGACCGTGCGGCTTATCGCCTTGCGGATCAATATGACCAAGAAGTTCTTGGTTATGTAGCTGGTTATAAACAGTCTGCACTTCATACTTCAGCAGATACTGTAAATGACCAAGTCAATGGGACTGTTGCAGTTTCTACCGCCGGTACGGATGAATTACTCACCAGCATGAAGCTGCGTAAAGATTCATTCGGCAATATTACAACTTCATCTGCCGGTGATCACTCAATTCCTCTGGCAGCACGTCTACCCGGTGCAACTGCACTGCCTACAGCAACTGCTTCACCAGCGATGGTTGTAGCACGTATGGCCCGTCTATTGGATCAACAGCAGGTTGATACGCAAAATAGATGGATCGTAGTGGACCCCGTGTTCATGGAAATCTTGCGTGACGAAGATTCTCGTCTTATGAACAGTGACTACGGTGAGTCTGGTGGACTTCGCAATGGTCTTGTTTTGAACAACTTCCATGGCTTCCGTGTATACAGTTCATCGAATCTTCCATCAGTCGGTACTGGACCCGGTACAAGCGGAAGTAGTAATCAGAACAGTAATTACGGAGTGTTGGTAGCGGGTCATAACTCTGCATTTGCAACTGCTGAACAGATCAACAAAACCGAAACTTACCGTGATCCAGACAGCTTCGCAGATATCGTAAGGGGTATGCACCTATACGGAAGAAAGATTCTTCGCCCCGAAAGTATCGTCACTGCCAAATATAACGCTGCTTAAAGGAGGGCAAATAAATGGCTACTGTTACAACTCTTGCTAAAGCCGTTGGCGGCAAAGGCAATCCTGGCAATAAGCCGTATATGGTCGAGAAAGAAATCGATCTAGCGGCTGCAGCTACTGCAAAGGGTTCGGCCCTTGCGGCAAATGACATTATCCAAGCTATCACTGTGGGAACAAATACCATGGTCATGGCAGCGGGTATGGAAATTACCACAGCCCCGGCTGGCGGTAACTCCTGCACCATCGATCTTGGTATCACTGGTGGCGATGTCGATGCATTTGTAGACGGCATGACCGTCACAGGCGCATCTGCTGGAGCATATGGCACTCTGGCAAATACTGCTTGCCCAATTATTGTCACGACATCCGACACCATCGACATGCTGGTGCTTGGTACAACTCCCGACACTTCTGGCAAAATCCGTGTCTTCGCCATGCTAATGGACGTTGATAGCCTTGGATCAGACAAAGGTGCTGATGAAGTAGATCGTGACTATCTAGCATAAACTTTTGGGGCTGGCTTAACTGTCGGCCCCTTAACTGCTTTTTAAAGGTCTAACATGCCCTCTACATATATTTCCTTATGCAATCAGGTGCTACGCCGACTGAACGAGGTTGAAATCGTTGAGGCAGAATTTGCAACTTGTCGAGGCGTACAGGCTTTGGTCAAGGATGCGGTAATTACAGCACAAGCCAAGATAAATCAGGCAGAATATGAATGGCCTTTTAATGCCAGTGAGGAAACCGACACTTTGAGTGTTGGCGTTGAAGAGTACGTCTGGCCTACAACTTATAAATCTACAGATTGGAACTCTTTTCAAATCCAAAAATCTGATAGTCAGGGCGTAAATTTCATCACATTGAAATACATGGACCGGGATGAATATTATCAAAACCATCGTGATTTAGATCAGAATGCTGGCACTACAGGTAGGGGCGTACCTACGCATGTTTTCCCTTCGCATGGCAATGGCTATGGCGTCACCCCAAGTCCTGACAAAGCATATATAATTAAATTTCGGTATTACCTGAATTACGCAGCCATCAGTGCGGCCACTGATGAAACCCGCATCCCAGACAGTTTCGACAGCGTATTGGTCGATGGTGCGCTTTATCAGATGTACATGTTTAAAGATAACATTGAAATGGCGCAAGCGGCCTTTATGGCTTTTGAAAAAGGGGTGAAAGACCTTCAAACTTTATTCATAAATAAATACGAATATATCCGAGACACACGGGTTAAATTCTGATGCCAGATCAAATTCAGTCATATAAACTGATTTGCTCTGGTGGATTAAACTCCAATGAAAATCACCTAGATTTATCAGAGAATTTTCCCGGCGAGGCTACTAGATTAGTGAACTACGAGCCAAGTTTATTTGGCGGCTATCGTCGTATCGAAGGCTTCTCAAAATACGATGCAGATTATGGCGAAGTAACCGTAGCTGGTAGCACCACAGGTCAGGGTAAAGTCCTTGGCATTGCTATATTCAAAAACGATGTGACGGGTGCTAACACGATTATCGCAGCCCGCCAGGATGCTTCAGCCAGCACTTATTCATTCTATTATTATACCGCCAATATCGGCTGGCGAAAATTTACCCTCGACCACTCAGTCACAAGACCTATGAGTGCCAGTGGTCTGACAGTGGATAAACTCCGACACGTCCAGTTTAATTTTGGCAGCGGCAATACGATTATTTTTGTTGATGGTGTTAATCCAGCAATTGCTTACAATGGCACAAACTGGAAAGAGATAAAGTCATCTCATTCTGGCGGTTATGACGCATCAAATAATACCGCTGGTGGAAATCAAGCGTTAGACCGCCCGTCTCTGGTAGACGTGTTTGAGAACCATGTATTCCTATCGGGTAACGCAGCTAATCGTCCAACGATAGCCCATTCTGCCCCAAAAG
>JGI24004J15324_10001110_pt1 | contig 10749 bp, 24 predicted proteins | sample LinPmetageLP32_FD_15324 | JGI IMG/M metagenome (IMG submission 15324)
GCCGCCACTCAGCAAGAGCTTGAGTGGCTTATAGAGGGCTTAGACGCGGTCATACTTCCTGATCGGTCCAAGCGGATTAAACGCGCATTGCAGCGCGCGCTTACAGAGTTAGAGGAGAAATAAAATGAAAATTGAAGATTTATCGGAATTGCAAAAAGACAACGTTAGACAAAATATGAAAGTATTTACATCAAAAACGACGCCTCAAAACTGTCGGCAACAATATGCCATATGTTTAGATTTAATTTTGGAAGCACAGCAACAAAATGATCGTGAATTTATTGGTCATTGGAAAAATGAGTTACGACGAATTGAAGATAAAATGACTCCAGAACAATTTTCTCTTTTAATGGATGACTGGGAAAGCGGTCCTGCGTTTGACGCTCTTCTGGCAAAGGTAAAAAAACAAGAAGGGGCAAGCCAATGAACCTTACACCTAAAAACTGGCTCACATTTGTCACGCTAGAAAGCGATGAAGAAATTACGATTTCATACGGTGACGACTTAGTCACCGATTTAAATGACAACAAGTTTATTGACGACCAAATCCATCGCGCTGGTAGACGATTAAAGCGTAGGCTTGGTCAGCACCCATGCCGCAAAAATGCAAAAATGTATTTGCACGATTGGTCGGACAGTTTTGAGGGAGCAAGCCAATGAACCCGCGCAAATATAAATTTGAAATCACGCTTGAGGTCGGTCCATCCGATAAAGACCATGAATTTGGCCGAGCTTGGCAGGGAATGGCGACGAAATATTGGCCCACTAAAAGCGAAATTCGCGAGCATCTTGCTCAATACTTATCGTACAGAAATCCGCACGACGATCGCCGCAATATAAGCAACGTCAAAGTTGTAGCAAAAAGGGGGGAATAAAATGATCGGAGCATTTATAATAGACCAAAGTCAAAAGCCAGCGATTCTAGCGCTAGCTAACGGCCGATCTGTAGAATGGCACATAGAAGAGGGCAGCGTTAAACGACCCGACGACGAGCGCGTTGAGCTGCAACGCTGTCTGGACTTCTGCCGCACTAACAGCGCCACTTTTGCTGTCGCGACCTTGAAAGGTCTTTTTCACCGGCAATGGATGGCAAAAGTTTTTCTTGCGGAAACAGTTGCCGATCAAGAAATTTCTGTCTCTGTCGCGGACGATCCGATAATAAGCAAATCAACTATTCATCTTATCGCACGTTATGCAGAAAGCGAGCGCAATCGGATTGTCAAAGCGGCGACAAAAGGCATGGATCGAATCAGAAAAGAGCTTGAAGCCGGTCGGCCGCACGTCACAAAGTCCGGCAAGTTAATGACCAAGATCGGCTATAAAGACTATAAAGAGTGGAACCAAATTGGCAACGCAAGCCGGATCGCCACCGCCGATAAATTTGCCCTTGCAAAATATCCAGAAATAAAAAAGCTTTTAGATAGAGGAATGAATCAGAGTGAAATAGCCCGACAGCTAAATATTCAAGGCGTCGAATTTAGAGGCAACAAGTCTTGGACACAGCCAGCAATTTTTAGAATTTTACAGCGCATTAAGTCGCTAGGAGAAAGCTAATGAAAATTGACTTGCTACAAATTGCGCTTGACGCTTACTCAAGCAGCCTATGTAAAATCGACTTGGATTTGCATATGGATCGCGAGAATTGGAAAAATGACGATGATTCGCGAACACAACAAATGACCTCGTATTTTCAATCAAGTTCTTACAAAAACGCATTCTGTCGGCTCATGGGCCTCTCGCGCTATGTAAAGCAGCCTTCCACCGTTGCATATATAAGCAAACGAATTGTTGTGAGCCGTACCGCCGCTCACGGCTTCGTCAAGGATTGTTTAAAACAGGAGTGGATAACAGCCGTCCAATTACCAAATAAATCAGTTGGTTATTGGGGTTCGGACGTACTTATAAATGAGTTGGAAATTCACGCTCGCTACGTTCTAAATTTGGTTGAAAAGCATAACGTAAACGCGGACGGCGATTTTTATAAGATGGCCGTTGAGCGTAAAGCTGCTTTATATTTTCAGACTGAAAAAAATGTTTTAACATTGGATCAGGAGAAAACAAATGCCACGACGTAAAGCAAGTTTAGATAACAATCCGACAACGGCAGCAATGCGTGATGGTGAGTTAACTTTTACCAAAAGACTTGAGCTTTCCGGTTGGCATCGCGATCACTGGCCGAGGAATGCGCAAATTCTTCGCGAGCTAGCCGATGAAATGGACCGCTTATGCGGCCAGAATGCGATGCGGTCTGTCGACATTTGTATAAACCTGCAAAGAAAAGTTATGGCTTATAATCAAAAACTCAAAAGGGTCATGCCATTAGAAGTACGTCAGCGCGGCGCGGCTAAATATGAGTATCCACAAGGGCGGAATTATAGGGTCAACACGATCGGCCATGATGAAGTGAATGCGCGAGAAGATTTGCAAGAAAGTTTTTTCAAGCACGACCGGCACAATAAATATTAAGCGCGCCGAGTATCGGTCACGGCGTTAATAAATGCGATCACGGATCGCGTAAAAAGGGAAAAAGTAAGAATGGAATATAATTCAAAACATTGGGGCAGAGTCTTAACAATGGATTCGCATAATAAGTATATTGTTAAAGTTTCTGGTAAGCCAGAAAATCAGGTCAATCTATACAGTCAGGATAAACAGACCAGAGTAATCTGGCAAGTCGTCGGTGATTTTGTCGGCGCAATTGCGCTTTTCGGCACTCTATTTGTCGGCTTGTTTATTGGAAGTATTTTCCAATGAGCGAATATACAAAATTGATTAAACAAGCTGGCGACGCGGTCAACAAAAGCTTGGCTTTGCAAGTCGGTTTAGTAGCTGATCAAATGATGCAACTCAAAGTTTTGCGCGAGCGTATGCAGCGCAACGAATTAAATTTAAAAAAACAACTTCCCGATTTAATGATGCAAATCAAAATTTTGCGCGAGCGTATGCAGCGCGATGAATTAAATTTGCAAAAACAGCTCCGCGATTTGATGATTTTTGCAAGTGAGTGTGGACACGATGCAACCACGATCGAAACAGACGTCGCGACGTTTTCAATCGACGAAACTGGCTCGCTAAATGTTAAATGGGAGCCAATGCAATGAGCGCCCCATTGACAAAGACGCAAGCGGCAAACCTTAAATTCATCAAAGAGTTTGTAAAATTTAACGATCGGTTTCCAACCGTTACGGAGCACTGCCTCGGAAGAATAGACGGCCGTCAGATTTTACCGATCAAAAATTCAAGACAGACGGCGCAATTTCACCGTGAGAATTTAATAATTGCGAAAAAGATTAAACGCTTAGTTTGTGACGTCACACAGCGCACTTATTTTGAGTTGATCACATGAGGTCGCCGGTAAGCGTTCCGGCGCTCCGGCGGCAAGCTGATAAGCTCTCGCCGTGTGATGCGTATGAGGTTTACAAAGCTGCGACTGAGATTGAACAGCTCCGCGCGGAATTGGCACGAGCTAGGCTTGAAATTAGTCACCGTATAAAAATGTCGGAGCTGGCGACATGATCACGAAATATTTCACAATCCTGATTATAATTTACAATTGTCAGGGCCAAGAATTGACAACCAAGGTCATGTTTCGATCGTCGTCAGAATGCTCAATTTATTTAACTAAAATGCTAGCGCCGCTCCGCGAGGTTTACGACCAAGCTGACGGATATTGCATACCAACCCGCGAAAAATCAACGACCGTTTTGCGTCCGCGATCCCGCCCAAAATCAGGAGTTATAAAATGAACGAAGAACAACTTGGCGCGGCCATGCTCGAAAAAAGACGTGCTGAATTTTTAAGCGGTAGGCTACCGCCGCCGCCTTGCGACAAATCAAAAGAACACAACTCGCCTATGCCGGTGGATGGATATGAAATTTTAGCGCTGTTGCGCGAAATGGGTCCGACCACAGCAAATAAAATCAGCGAGCGGATTGACCTAAGTAGCAAAAAAATCGGCGCTGTCCTTTCAAAGCTGTCAACGATGCGATTTGCAGAAAAAATTGAACTGCAAAAATACAAAACGTCTACGCACGTTTCTACGGCATGGGTCTATCAGGCGGTTGAAAAGGGTTTTAGATATGGCGATCAGTAAATGCGGACGAGGATGAAAATAAATTCTGTCCACCTATTGACTATAGGGGCAACCGCCCCTACATTAGCTGTATTGGGGCAACGCGCCCCGCCAACTTAGGAGAATTAAAATGTTAGTACGTTTCAAAATTACAGTCCGCGAAACATTAATCGTTAAATTAACTGGCGCAACATACCCTTGCCAAACTTCATATTTTGTTGAGTATACAAATCATCCGCGCTATGCTCACCTCTCGTTGGACGATAGTCGCGGAACGCTTTTTATTAGCAAAGAAGAAGCCGAGGCAACTATTAAGACTTTGCCAAGCACTATTGACAAAGCCAACTCCGAATATCGTAACGATTATGAATATAGCGTTGACGCTGTCGAGTATACTCACGCCAATCATTGCGGATATTCCGACGTTCATCCTTATGAGATCGTTCGCGTTGTTTCTCCAAAAACAATAGAAATTAGATTGATGGATGCCGAGCTAGTCGAAGGATGGAAACCGGAGATTGTTTCTGGTGGGTTTTCTGGCCACTGCGTTAATCAAGGTTCGCAGCAATATAGCTATAAGTCCAACCCCGACAACGGCGTCATTCGCGCCAGATTGCGCAAAGACGGTCGGTTCCATTCAAATCATGGCCGTCATTCTTTGACGCAAACGCCATACAAATTTTACGATTACAACTTTTAACTAATCGGGGCAACGCGCCCCGCCAACTTTTTTGGAGAATGACAATGAATGATCTTAGTGAAATTTTTGCAACGGCGCTTGACGACGAGCTGTATGAATCAATGAGCGATTTTCCAGCGTTTACTTTTAACGACGGCGGTCGCGCTCAAAGCGGCCGAAAGGGATCGACCGGCGATTGCGCGGTTCGCGCTATGGCGATCGCCCTCGACCTTGATTACGACGCTTGCTATCGTGAGCTGGCGCAAGCCAATAAAGACGCCGGTCGACCTAAGTCAGTGCGCGGCGGTATGATGAAAGAGGTTTACGCCGAGGTGCTTGCGCGGCATGGCTGGACATGGCGTTCAGCTCCAAAGTTTGACGGCCGTAAAGCGCGCGCGCGTGATCTGTCCGGCGTTGTTATCGCGCGCCAATCACGACATTTTGTCGCCGTCATTGACGGTCAGCCACACGACATTTTCGACAGCTCTGAAAAAATGGTCTATGGATATTGGGAGAAGTAAAATGAACACGATCACAGAAATGAAAGAAAAAGGCGGCGTATTTACTTGTGCAACAGATGGTAAAAGCGGCGTGATTATTTATCTCGGTTTAGACGCTGACAACGTAAACTCGGTTATTCCTTGGCGTCATATTGGCCGCGCCGCGACTTATGAATATCGTCACGAATACAAAAAACTGATTGAGCGCGCGATGGCAAAACTTAGTTTTGTGCCAGACGGTCGTTGCAAGATTGGTTTTAGAAAGGTAGCCGCGCAATGACGCCAAACGAAGTCAAATCGGCGCGCAATCAGCTCGGCTTGAGCGTCAACGATTTGGCGCGCTTGCTGGACACTGACGGTCAAAGTATCCGGCGCATGGAATATGACGTTGAGATGTCAACGCACCGCAAGCCAGCGCCGCGCATGGTACGCCTTGTCACCGCTTACCTCAAAGGATACCGGCCGGACGATTGGCCGTCCTAGCGCGCCATTGACAGCGCGTACTCTGTCACGTCGTTATTGCGCGCTGTCCAACCTCGCCCAAAATGCTCAAACGTTTTTAATCGCTCATAGAATTTTTGTCGGACGTGTTTTATTTGTTCAATCGTTTCGACCGGATCAAGATTATGGATGGCGCGCAGTGTCACCGGTCCGATTGCGCCGTCAGCCTTAACGCCAGCAATTCGTTGAATCCACTTAGCCGCTCGACCGGTGCCGCTGTTCACGCCAATATCCATGAGCACCATATCCAAGCCAGCCTGACAATCGTCTAACCGGAGCCGGTCCCAATATTCTTTGCGGTACAACGGCGCAACGTCCTCTACAGTCAGGTTGATCATTTCTCCGTCTTGCACGTCACGACCGAGCCATTGCTCCCACACGGCGCGGGTAACGCCTCTCATAGTCTCACCGCCGCGATCGTGTTTATTATTTACATATCCGCCCTCAGATTTAAGAACGTGCGCGAGACATTTGTCGTAATTATCTTTCATCTTTTCCACTCCAAATACAGCCGCCAGCAATTTACGATCGTGTTTAAGCTGACCATAATTAATAAAACGGCTTGCCAAGTTTCCATTTATTTTTTCCAGAATTTTGCAGCGCCGCGAATACCAAAGCTGGCCGCAATCGCGCATCCAACAAAGTATTGATAAAAATCCGGCATCGCTTGCAGCGCGATAAAGCCTTGCTCAACCGTTGTTCTGCCCCACTCGCCGCAGAAACAAAGCCCCATTGGAATCGCCAGCAAAATTGAGAAAAATTCGTCCTTCCAACTAGATTGAGAACCGGTCGCCATAATTCGCTCCCAGTCTGCAACAGAGGTTTCTTTGGACAAAAGTATTTTAGATTTTGTTTCCGCCTCAGTAAGCTTTAGCTTTGCCTCGGCCGCGCTTTTGTCCGCTTTACCTTTGAGCCAACCGCCAGCCAGCTCGGTAATAGGACCGATCAATGCTTGGATCATTTCTTTGTCCTCGTTTTAGTCCCAGAATTTGGTTTCTTTTTTGAGGAACTTTGGGACGCAGTAGGCTTCGATTTTCGTGTTGTATTTGTAGACCCTTTCGGACGCCCACGTTTGGCCGGTGGTTTCGATCCATCGGGCATAGTCCCTGCAAGATAGGATGGAACGGAAGGCTGGGACTCCTCCGGTTTCGTGAGCTTGTCCATCAAGATAGACCACCAAGATAAAGGCGAGTACCATTTCATTTTGACGCTCCATTACTAGCCCGATCGCTTTTTTGTTCCTTGTTTAAGAAAACTGCAAAGCAAGCGCTGAAACATCCAAAAATTACCGAGCAAAGTCCGGATTGCTCTAAGCTTAATTTCTCTAAACTCATGGCCCAACCCAAAACTTGAAAGCACATTATTGTTATCGCGATCATCATTATGCGAGGGATTAACTTTAATTCGTCAATAAATCGTGACGTGACTTGTACCATTATAATTTTCCTTGTGAGCCTAGTATTATTACGACAGCGAAACCCAGCAAGAGCGTGAGGATCGTTCCTGCGCCGCCCCAAATAAGGATGGATTCAATGCGCTCCGCTTTTAGCCTTGCTTCTTCTTCTTCGCGCTCTCTACGCTCACGGCGTATTCTTGCGCGAATTTCAAGCAATTCTTGCCACGCAGAAAAACCGCGCATAGCTATTACAATCTGTCTGAGATTTTCTTCCTCGTCCCTCGCGCGCGAAAGCTGAATAAACGTTTCCATTGAGTTTTCATCTTCACCATTGAAGGCGCTGTTTTTCTTTTTATTATGCTTATTTCTTAGCTCGTCGACGCCGTCAAAAAATTCGCCAATTTGTTTCGTGACGTTGACCAACTCCTGACCAGCCGCCACAGCCGCCTTGACCGCTGCGATCGCTGTAAATGGGTCCACGATGTTAGCTCATTTTGACAAGAATAGCTGCCAGCATTGCAATAATGGCACCAGCCGCGCCGGTCATAATGCGCTCTATTCTGACGATGCGAAGGATTGCCTCTTTCCAGCGCTCCTCTAGCTGGACTTCAACTCTAGTTAGGCGCGTATTTAGACTGTTGATTGTTTGCTTCTCCATCGCGGTCACGCAATATCATCAGTGACTTGGATAGAAACATATCCGGCGTTTGGATAAGTCTCGACCAAACCGCTCGGAAATGTAACCTCAAACTCGCCGCGATATGTGCCGACGTTGGCCGTGTTTGACGCAGTCCAAGCATATTCGACTGTGCCAGCTCCGCCGTTTGTAACTGTGCCAGCGGCATCCACGACGGCCGTGTTGCTGTTCATCCTAGCCATATGAAACCTAACTGATGCGCCGGTAACGTCGACCACTTGGCCATTGCCGTCTTTTAAGGTCGCCGCCAGCTTTGGCGACGTGTCGTTTTGCTTCACGAAAAATGTCATTATTCCATATCCACTATGTTAATTGATGGTGCCAGTTCTACAATATTTGGATTGCCAAGAACGTCGACTTGAGTTTTGCCGCCAGAGCGTTTGATAAATTGCGTTGTGCCGATGTCCGGACTGTCAGCCGTTACGCCGGTAGCCGTCAGGTCAAAAATAATCCCTTGAGGATTTGCGGTATCAATGACAGGCGCGGAGCCGGTAAAGGTCGCGGCGAGGCTGTGAGTTTGGGAAAGATCGCCGGTCGGAATGACCGGTTGCGATCCAGTGACGGCGATCGCGGTAAGGTCGACGCCGATCGTCGTAGTGCCGACAACAGGCGCGCCGGTCGTAATCGGAGAGGTGCCAAAGACAGCGCTCTCGGAATAGACAGCGGTTGCAATAGATGGCGCTTGTGCGGTTACGTCGGCGGCGCTTAGATCGTGAGCTTGAGTAATTGCGGTTGTGGAAATGGTAGGTGCAGCGCTGGCCAAATCCGGCGGACCAAGCACATGATTTCCGGAAAGATCGACCGTGACAATGACTGGCGATCCGGTTGCGAAATCACCGGCAATTAGTGCGTGTTCATCGCTGTCGGCTGTTGTTGTTTCCACGTCTGGCGCGGCCGTCGTAACGGCGATCGGAGCAAACGATTGATCTTGCGACAGCGTTACCGTTGGGATCGCCGGAGCACTTCCGGTGACAGCCGTTGCAACAATATCGACGTTCTGCGTTAGCGTTGTCGACCCAACGTCAGGCGCGCCGGTTACAACGTCTGACGACGCGCCGCCGGTTGTCATTGCGACCGTGTCGACCAGAGTCCGAAGCGCGTCGTTTGGATCGAAACGTGTAATGGTCATGTAACCATTGCCGCCTGATTGCGTTGCCGCTGTAATTAGCCACTGATTGCAAAGAACGAAATGGCTGTTGTCGTACCAACCGCCGGACGCCGCGTTGGACGCCGTGTTGTAACTGCCGGAAATTTGAATATCATCGTGTACGCCCGACGTTGCGGCGGTGTAATTTGTACCGGCAAGCGCGGCGTCGACAACTGTAAATTTCTTGGCATATCCCGAATAGGTTGTTGGCGCTTCCTCGACCCGATAGGCACCGGCCGTCAGCCAGCTTTCAAACTCAGAGTTTCCAGCAAGCGCACTATTGATCAGCCCTTGGAATGTAAGCCGATCAGCGGCGGTTTGAGTGTGCAACCAATCGCTCGGAATTTGAACTTGGCTGTTCACGATGTTGTAAAAAACACTATTTCCGCTTGCGATTTCAGCGGCGTCGCCAGTAAATTTTAATTTTATTGTATACGGAATAAAGCCCCATCCGGACGCTTGCTGTATATAGGTTCCATAGCCGGTAAACTGCACATAACCAGACGCAACAGAGATTGACGTTTTGTCAACGTACTCGACCGGCGACCGCCGAAATTGTGAGGACGATCCATCAAACTGATAGCTTATTGTGTCTTGCGAATTAAACAGCGTCGATACAACGCCGGAGTAATTATAACCCTCGTTGCCGACTTTAGGCGCGCCAGCCGTGACGACGTCGGCCGCGAGATCGTGCGCTTGCGTGATTGCAGAAGTTGCAGCGGTCGGCGCGGCGGTCAATAGACTTGCAACTTGCAACGAGTGATTTTCTGTCGCTGTCGAGGTGCCGACGCTCGGCGTTCCAGCGGTAACCGGATCGGCGGCAAGTGTTTCCGCCTCTTGCATGGTCGCGGAAATGACAGCGGCGTTGCCTGACGTCACGTTGTCGGCCGCAAGATCATGCGCTTGAGTGATTGCAGAAGTTGCAGCGGTCGGCGCGGCTGTAGTCAGGTCGACCGGATTAACGTTGTGGACTTGCGTTATGCCGGTTGTCGCAGAGATCGGATTGCCAGCCGTGACGTTGTCCAGCGCAAGGTTGTGATGCGCCTCTAGAACAGTTGTCGCTATAGTCGGCGCGCCGGTAATTAAATCGGGTGCCGAGAAGCTTTCCGCCTCTTGCATCGTCGCGGCAATGACAGCGGCATTTCCAGACGTCACATTGTCCGGCGTCAGATCGTGCGCTTGGGTAATTGAAGAAGTTGCAGCGGTCGGCGCGGCTGTAGTCAGGTCAACCGAATTGACGTTATGAGTTTGGGCGACAGCCGACGTTGCAACGCTTGGCGATCCGGCCGTAACGCCGGTCGCTGCAAGATTATGATGATGGCTGAGAAGCGTCGCCGGAGCGCTCGGCGCGGCTGTCGCAAGGTCGGCGCTTGCTAGGCTATGATCTTGAGTTATGGCGCTTGTCGCGGTCACTGGCGCGGCTGTCGCAAGGTCGGCGCTTGTCAGCTCATGGTTTTGATTAATCGTTACTGTAGAAACGCTTGGCGCGGCTGTTGTAACATCGGCCGGAGAAATCGCAATTTCTGAAAGACCGTCATCACCTAATGGTGCAGATGCTAATGGGCTAAAGCCTAGCATTGATTAGCCTTTCAGTGGTGCGGAAAGTTCACCGCTGCTAATTGATGATGCGATAGCAGCGGCATTTGCATATTTTTTGTGGAGGCTTATGCGGAAATCTTGAATGTACATTTCAAACTTGAGCGTGTTGTCATAATAAGTGCCAATCATTAGTTGGTCCAAAGTGTAGTCCGTATTGT
>JGI24004J15324_10001112_pt1 | contig 10742 bp, 7 predicted proteins | sample LinPmetageLP32_FD_15324 | JGI IMG/M metagenome (IMG submission 15324)
ATTTATTTCTCCTCTTTCATATAAGTTTATTTCTATTGGATAGTATCTTCTTTCTTGTTTATCCCACTTTAATAAATTGTACTTACCATTTGTAATATCACTTACAATAGAACAAGCTACACCAATTATTGCAGGGTCACCAGTTAATAATAAATAATCCTTAGGTCTATAATCCTTTAAACTTTTTCTTAATTTAATAATTAATGGCCCCGGTGAAAATATTATTTGAGATAATTCCGGTAATAAAAATTTAAAAGCACCGTATTGTGAGGCACCCATAATATTTATTTTTGGTCTACCATCTCTAGTACCTGCAATTTCTTGTACCACATATACAACAGACGTAGTCTCTTTAATATTCTTACTATTTATGCTTTCTGACATTGACAACAATATAAACTTTATGATAAAGATGTCAATAGAAAGTTTAGAAATAAAAATTATGGATTATAAATTTAAAACAAAACCTTATGCGCATCAAATAAAGGCTTTGGAAAAATCGTGGGATAAAAAAGTATTTGCATATTTTATGGAAATGGGAACCGGTAAATCAAAAGTTCTTATAGATAATATTTCCATGCTTTATGATAAAGGTAAAATTAACGGCGTTGTAATTGTAGCACCAAAAGGTGTATATAAAAATTGGCAAGAAAGTGAAATACCAACACATATGGCAGATCATGTCGAATATGAGTCCGTATTGTGGCAAGCTAATATTAATAAAAAACAAGAAACAGAATTAGCTAAATTATTTAAAACAGGACATGAGTTACATATTTTAATAGTAAATGTCGAAGCTTTATCCACTAAAAAAGGTGTTGATTTTGTTGCTAAGTTTATAAGTTGCCATGAGACCTTAATGGCTATTGATGAATCTACAACTATTAAAAATCCAGAAGCCAAAAGAACTAAAAGTATTTGTAGATTAGGTAGAATTACAAAATACAGAAGAATATTAACAGGATCACCAGTTACTAAATCACCTTTAGATTTATATAAACAATGTGAATTTTTAGATCCATTTTTATTAGATCATGGATCTTATTATAGTTTTAGAACTAGATATGCAATTATGAAAACTGCAAACTTTGGAGGTAGATCAGTTAATATAGTTGTAGGCTATAAAAATTTACCAGAATTATCTAATAAACTTTTAAGTTTTTCCTATCGAGTTCTAAAGGACGATTGTTTAGATTTACCACCTAAAACTTTTACAAAAAGAATAATACAGCTTACAGACGAACAAAAAAAATTATACACACAGATGAAACAAAATGCTTTGGCAATCATGAATAAAAAATTAAGTACAACAGCTACTGCCATGACACAACTTATGCGTTTACAACAAATAACTTGTGGTCACTTTACTTCTGATGATGGAACTGTGCAGCAAATAAAAAATAATCGTATTGTAGAACTTATGGACACTTTAGATGAGATACAAGGTAAGGTTGTAATATGGGCACATTGGAGGAACGATATAGCAACAATAGTAGAACACATAAAAAAAGAGTATGGGGATAAAGCATATGTAACTTATTATGGAGATACTTCTACAGACGATAGACAAAAAGCAATTAAACTAATGCAAGATCCAGAAAGTTCTGTAAGATTTATCATAGGTACACCACAAACAGGTGGTTATGGTATTACTCTTACTGGTGCTAGCACAATGATTTATTACTCTAATGGTTATGATTTAGAAAAAAGAATGCAGTCTGAAGCTAGAATAGATCGTATAGGTCAGAAAAAAGCTATGACATACATAGATATAATGTGTGAAGATACTGTTGATGAAAGAATTGTTAAAGCTTTACGTAAAAAAGTAAATATTGCTTCTCAAGTAATGAATGAAGAATTAAAAGCCTGGATTTAGTAGGACTAACGTATGGCGGCTACAGTTTTTCAAATAGCACTATAATAACGCCACCCATACCTGCAATAACAGCACCCATAGATACTAAAAGTATTCTCTCAACTCTAGTGATCTGATTTTCTAATTGTTTCATTTTATCGTGAGTTTGCTTTTGCATTATTCTGCAAAGCTTTTCGTGTGACTCTATTTTGTGAAGAGCGTTATTTGACATTATTCTCCTCCACCATAATCTTCTGTACTTGAACCACTATAACTTCCACCATCTCCTGAATCATATCCACCACTGTCACCACTATCACTACCACTGTAAGCGGGAGATTCTTGATAAGGATCAGCTGTGGGTGTAGTTCCAAAATCTTGAGCTGCTTCACTATAAACATTTCCAGCATAGTTTCCATTTTTATCTGTCATTTCTCCAGTTACTGAATTTACTGTTGTACCTACAGCACTGTAAAAATCATTACCACCAACATTCCCTGTTACAGTAAATCCTTCATCCGCAGGATCTACATCATCTCTATCATAAATTTGTTCTTGAGTTGGTCTTTTAGTTAGTCCAGCTTTGTCTTGTAAGCCATAAAGTTTATCTAATTGTTTTTCTGCAGAATTAAAACTTGGAGTAAATATTTTATTACCATTTTTATCAATAGTATAAACATTTGAAGTATCTCTGTTTGGATTAGCTATAACTTCTTCAAGATTATCTATTTTATCTTGAACTGTTCCAGACACTCCTTGACCAAAACCAGATACAGCGTTGTATCCTTGCATAATTCCACCTGGACCATAAGCTTCATCTATTTCTGCTTTTTGCTCGTCTGAGTATGAATCGTATTCTTCTTGAGATTTTGTGTCTCCTAGACCTTCAAATATTTTACCAGCAAAACCTAAACCTAATGTTAAAGGATTTAATACACTAAAACCAGCAGCTACAAGATTTCCTTGCAATGCTTGATACGCTGGATAACCATAATCTTTTATAAAATCTAATGCTGTAGACGCACCTGATTTAACAGTTTCAAAAGCATCTCTTGCTGCTGTAGATATATTATCTAACATACCTGGTTGTTCTTCTCCATAAGGATCTAAACCTTGAACCATTGTTGAATCAGGATTTAAAGCTGGATCACCTATTTTATTTATATCAAAAATATTGGGTGCTCCTTGTATTGTACCTGTTTGATTTGATAATCCTGGTGCTACAGTTAAAGATCCTGTGTAAGGATCTCCTGAAGATATGTCTTCCATAAAAATATCATCTCCAGTTATTCCACTGTTATTAATTTGATTTGATGTTTGTATGTCTTGATTTGAATCTTGATTATTTAAGTCACCTGTCACTTGATTCTGAATACTTGTCGATTGATCCTGGCCACTTGTGTCTATAATCTGACCACCAGTAAAATCCTGTGTAGGTGTAGTTGTTTCTATTACAGGTTCAATAGGAGAACCACCGCCTAAATAATAATTATACATATCATTAATGTTTTGATAAGAGGTACGATCTAAAAAAGCTTCTGGTCCTAATTCAACAATATCAGATGCTCTAGAACCTTGTGCTATTAAAGGGTCTTTACTAGTTGCAACTCCAGACAATCCCATGTTTTGAGTAGGATCTACTAAAAAATTATTGTTTATAATATCTTCGTCTTCCATTAAGCCATTCCTCTGTTTCTAAGTGTTATTAATTGTTCTTCTTTTGAATATAGAGCCTCTTCAGTAGGTGTCAAGCCTGACTGTGTTACAGATGAATTATTTTGTTGTAACATAGACGTATCAATACTTGGTGTTTCCTGTAAAGGAACTTGAGATAAAGGATCTACAAAAGGTTTTTGTTCTTCTTCAATGCCAAAATCTTCTAGTTTAAATCTAAAAGGTTCATTTAAAGGTGCGCCTTGAATAGCTTGAATCATTTCTTTTATAACAGGTAAAGCTTCTTCCATAGGGTTAACACCTGTGCTTTGTGAAATAGAAAAAAATTTATTTAAAATGTTTCCAGATGGTATGTAGGGTTTAAACTCTCCACCAAATAAAGGTCCATAAGTTGATGAAGGTACTCCTCTGTCTACAAAAACTGAAGACATTTCTTCGTCAGTTACTTCAAATTGATTTGCTGCTTTTAAATCTAAATGAAATTCTTGTTGTGCTTCAAACAAAGCTTTGTTAGCTATAAAAAGTTGTCGTATAATTTCTTTAGAATCTTTTTTTCCTCCAGATAATAACCTTGAATCACCACCAGTAAATTCTCTAGTGGCATTTCTTTTTTTTACATCATATCCTGTAATTTTAAAACTTAAACCTTTTATAGGATTTATTTCTTGAAGTCTCCAACCCAATAAACCAGGTATTTCATTTTCTAATTGAAACTCGTTTCCTCTTGGGTCAGGTATACCTTGACCGGCATAATATATTCTTGATAATTGTGATTGAGAAAAAGGTATTTGTGTTTTTAAAATATGTTTTGTAGCAATTCTTATTTTGTCCTCAAAAGGTGTTTGCTCTGTGTATAATTTTTTACCTTCTCTAGTTTTACCTTCTCTCATTACTATATCAAAGATCGCTTCTGGTGCGATTGATTCTGAAATAAAAGGTTCAATAGATCTACTAAAAGCATCTGATATTCCTTTAGCAAAACCAGGCATGAGTTGATCATCTGTTTCTATTCCTTCTTGAACTTTATTTAATAAAGTTCTAAAAGGTGCTTCTAAATAATCATAGGCATTGTTAGCACTCCAATTTTGAAAGTAGTATTTATTTGTACCATCGGGTTGTTCTTGTTTTGAAATAAGTTTTTTATCATCTTTGTTATAAGGTGCTACCCATCTTTCCAACGCTTTTTCTTGTGCATCTGTTGTACCGTTTATTGCCTTATAACCTGCATTAATTCCTACACCCAGTGTTCCAAAAGCAGTAGCACTTCCCATTAATCTTTTCATACCTATACCATAAAGTGGGTTATCATTTTTAACCATGCCTTTACCTACTTCAAAAACCATTGGTAACATATTGCCACCTTTTGTAGGCTTAGAGTGTCTCATTTCTTTAAATATTCTTCCACCGATTCCTGCTCCACTAGTTACTATTGCTGCAGGAAAAGACGCAAAGTTACTAAAAGGTGTAGAACGCATTGATTTTACAACATCAGAAACGTATGCATAATTTGGTACAGTGTTTCTAACAATATCTGCTGCTTCTTCTTTTAGTTCTCTTGATGTTTTTTTAATACCTGCTTTTGCGTAAGCTTCTCCTAGTCTAGTTGTTTCAACTTTAAAATTATACATTTTAAAAACATCATCCTCTAATGTATATAATGCTTGTGCAGGTTCTGTTAGTCTTGCCATCTTTTTTAAAAATCCTTTAAATACACTATTTGTATATGCAGAGTTAGGATCAAGATCTATATCTTTTAAAAGAGATTGATAGTCACCCATTTTAGCATTTGTATTAACTACACCTAATTCTAAAGCCTCACGATATTCCGCCATTCCTTTAGGAGAACGAACTCCAAATTGAACGCTTCTTCCTGCAGACGCTGCAGCTTCAGCAAATAGTTTAGGGTTAACAAATAGTGTTCCATTAGCTAAAGAAAATCCTGTTGCACTTAAAAAATTTCTTGCGTGAGTTGTTGGTGACAGAACTGTTTTTGCAATTTGTGCACCAGCTTTTGGTGTAAGAAATAAATTTTTATATGCCCAACTTACTCCTTTTCCAAATCCTGTTTCTTTTTGTCCTACAAACATATCACTAATTTTATTTACTGCTTCAAAAGCATCTGCAGTTTCTTTGTTGGTATACATTCCTTTTAAACGATTAACTAATATACCGTCTTTAAATAAAGGAGCTAAAGTTTCGTCTAAAGATACAATTTTATTTAATCCTCCTGCACCTAAATTTTTAATCGCTTGAGTTTTATCTGAGTAAAATAGTTGTGTTGTTTTATTTGCAATTGCTTCATCATTCTTTTTTAATAATCCTTCTAAAAATTCACTTCTTTTAGCTATAGTAGATAACAAACCAATACCATTATAAATAGACTCCCTTGCATCATCTACTTCGCCAAATAATTCTCTAAATGCTTTACTACCTTTACCAACAATTTGTGTAACAGGTTCACCGTTTTTTTGTTTCTTAGATAGTGTTTGTAAAAAACTTTTTCTAATATCAGGAGTAGTTGCACCCATAGTCATGTTAGTCATTTTAAACGATGGCAACTGTGTGCCTTTTGTCATCTTTGTGGCACTTGTTAATATTTCATTTATTCCATAATCAAGTTCATCTTCTGTTAATTGTCTACCATTTTTTGCTGCATTACGTTTAAGAATTTCTTTTACTTTATTTATACTTTCCTCGGCTGGTTTGTATGCAGATAAATTATCTACCACAGGATTTTGAAAAATTTTATATGTACCACCTAACATTGTTTTTACTCTATCACCCATTAAACCAGGCATTTTTGCTAAGTCTTTTGGTAATGTAACTCCCGCTGTGCTTCCTTCTTTGACTGTCTCTAATAAAGAAGCCATTTTTTGCCTTGAGTTATATACACCATCAAGAATAATGTTTTGAGATTTACTATTTAAACCAGAATTAGACATTTCTTTTTTTATTTTTTTAAATGTTTTTGTATTACCTAATTTATTATTAAGATCTCCTTCAAACATTAGTTCTTTTAAATCTTTATAAAATGATTCTTGGTTTTGTTTATTTTTTGGTCCGTTTCTTAAAAAAAAACTTTTAACTGATGGATACATTTTGCTAACTTCTTTGTCTATTCTTTTAACTTGCTCCATTGCAAAATTTGAATCAGCACTTATCCCTGCTTGCTCTGCATTCTTTCCTAAAAATAAAGCTTCAGGTTTACTTGATGTTGGTCTAACAGCTGATGCTACTTTATCAATTGTTTTGTTTATTTTTGATGAACTTAGTACAAGATCTTTTCCATATTTTGCAGTAGTACCTATAAATTTTCCTGCACCATATATAATTGGAAAGTACATTATAGAATCAGCACCAAATTTTGCACGGTTAAATAATTTTCTTACGGCATCTTTTTGTGGATCTTCTACTTCTGCACCTTCAAAATCTATTTCTTTATTTACATTTAATTGAGAAGGACCAAAATTAAGAGCATCACCAATTGTTCCAATGTTCTCTACGTCAGCAACTAATGTTTCTCCAGCTGCTCCACCTAAAACGGCTGCACCAAAACGTTTTACTCTTGCCTTGTCATTAAGTTTGTAAACTTTCTCCATTCCTTTTCTAAGGTTTTTACCTTTTAAGTTTACATACGTTCCAGCTTTTCTAGCTTTTAATGCTTTGGTTGCAAGCTTACTTGCAATCTTTGCACCAGCTCCTGCAGGTACACCAATTTGAATTAGTGCTTCTATAATTTTACCCGCTGCTCTTTGTTCAGCTATCTCTTCAAATGGATTAATGTAATCAAATGCTTGTTCTACTTTAGCTGCAGCATTAGCTGTCATACCTGTAGCATCCATAATCTCTGCACCCAACGATGCAAAGCCTTCCGGTATTTTTATAATACCAGATGCAATACCATTTAGGCCAGCTTCAAGCTGTGATATTTCGTTTTCGTCTTCTGCTTCAGATTTTAATGGATCGTTTGAAGGAGAGGAAGATGATGTAGAGGCTAATGGATCTTTATAGGCCATTTATACTCCTTAATTAAATGGTTGTTCTTTTATTACTACAAAAGTGTAAGGGTCGTATGTAATAAGTTTTCCAGAATCTTCTCCTTCTGCAGCAGGTACTCTTTGTACAAAAACTTTTAATCCAGGATGAAAATAAAGTCCACCAGAATTCATTTTGCCGTAATCAAATTCAGCTGCACCGCCTTTTATATTATGGGGAACTACACCTAAAACTTGACTTAATGCTTTTTGTCCTTCTTTTGAAGAAGCTGCATTCATTTGAATTTTACTTGCAAACTCTGCCATAGAACCAGGGTATATTTGTCTTATGGTTTTACTAAAAGCGTTTTTTGGTTCTTTTGTATATTCTTTATATAATTCAAAATATTTTCTATCTGCAGAAAAATCTTTTTGCATGTTGTTTGAAGCTCTTGCTTTTATCAAAGCTAATTCTCTTGCTCTCTCTTGTCCTATTGCTCCTGCAACAGCTGCTGCATTTCTTTGATCTTTTTGAGCGTCTCTAAGACGACTACCTTTTATAAAATCTTTATAAGGATCAGTTGCAGAACCAGCAAGATTTTCTAAAAAAGTTCCACCTGCATATTTATTAGAAAGTATATTTAAACCTGTCATACCTCCAAGATCATCCAAACCTGTGTTTGTAGACATAGGTGCTAATCTATTTAATATAGCTAAGTCTTCTGCAGATCTTGTTCTTATTCTATCTTCACGAGGACTAGGTGTGCCTTCTTGATATTGTTTTCTATCAGTTAGACCAGTCATAATACCTTGACTAGTTGATCCGCCTTTTCTAAACATTGGTCTTTTAAATATTCTCATTAACTTTTTCTTCCTAATATGTTTCCATAGATACTTGATCCAACTAATCCAAGTCCTAAAGCATTTGCTAATGGACTACTGGCTGCTGTCTCAGGTGCTTCACCAATTGTTGTTCTATCTACACTTCCACCCATTAATCCTATAGTTCCAGAACCTAATAAATTTAATCTATTGATTGGATCTTGAACTGCCATTTGATTTGCTTGTTGTGTTGCATCTAATTGTGCTTGAGATTGTGCTTGTTGTTGTGCACCTAATGTACCAAGACCAGATATCTGTGCTCTTGAAAAGTCTTGAGCTACACCACCTAAACCAGATTGTAAATTAGTTAAACCAACTTGATTACTAAAATCTTGTTGTCTTGCTTGTCTTGCTTGTCCAAATCCTTCTTGTAATAACCCTGCCTGTAAAGCCGCTCGATTCCTGTCACTTCCTGCAGCGTACTCAGCTTGAAGAACACCTTCTCTACCACCACCAAATGCACCAGGTGTTCCTAATGCGTTAAAAGATTGTGTTGCTTTTTGTGCTAATGCTTGTCTATCAAATTCTCCCAATGCCGTATCAATAACAGATGTTTGGTAAGGTGACATGTAAGAAGCAATAGATCCTGCTCCTGTACCAGATCCTGTGCCTGTTAATCCTGTAGCTGCTGTTGCTGCAGTTTCAGCGTCTGCTAAAAATGGTTGGTAAGCTCCTAAACCTGTTGCTGCATTTGTTGCTTGATTATAAGCTTGTGTTTGTAAAGCATCTTGCGCTGCAACTTGCGGTGCAAGTCCAGCCATACCAGCTTTTGTAATTCCAAATTGTTGTGCTTGCGCTTGTCTTTGTGCAAATTGTTCTGGTGTTTCACCCGCTTGTTGTGCATTAGCTGTAGTAATAGATGGTATGCCAGCTTGTGTTGTAAGATCTGCTGCATACGTTTTACCTAACGCTTCAATATATTCTGCTGGTAGTGTACGTGTTTCTGTAATTGCCATTAACTTACTCTACTCTCTAATTTTTTCATTGTGTTGTACATTTTTTGTGCTCCTTTTTGTATACTACCACCGCCTGCTGCTCTTACAGCATCAGCTGTCATTACGAATTCATTTTTAGATAACATTGCTGGAACATCATCTGCTTTTTCTTTTATGCCTACTGGTACAAAACCTCCAGTTGCTCTCATATCTAACTCAGTTATTCCACCTTTATTTTGTCTAATAGGTATATCCATCATACCACCCATGTTGGCCATTTGTCTAGCAGGTTCTTTTCTTTCAGACATCATTTTTGCTATAAGATCTTTGTATGTATCAAAATCAGTATTCTTAGGTATTAATCCATTTTCTTTAGCATCTAAAAACATTTGATATAATTCTGCATTTACATCTGGCATTGATGCCATTTTACCTGGTGATGGTGGTGGTGTATATGGTTTATCTTCGTTTGGTAATACAGGTCCTGATGGTTTTGGTGTAAAAGGATTTACTGGTTCAGGATTACCTATTGCAAACCCAACCCTGCCGCCTGTTGCATATCCCGTGTTATATTGTTCAACTAACGCATCTAATTCTTTATCTGATACATTTTGAAATTTTCTAGTGTTTCCTAAATATTGTTTTAAGTATCCGCCTACTGTTGCTTTTCTTCTAATATTAAATTCTTCTAAAGTTTCACCTTCTTCAATAGGTGGTACTTTTGTTAAAGCATCTTTTATTAAAGAAGCTACTGCAGTTGTTGTAAATATAGCAGCTCTTCCGCCACCTAAACCTTTAAATATATTAAAGTTTCCACCTTTACCAAAAACTCCTGTTGTTGCTTCAGTCATTTCTCCTGTAACAGGTGTTTGTGCTTCTTGACCAAGTAATATATTTTTAGTTGTTTGCACTGGTTTATTTATATCAAAACCTCTGTTTACTAATCTGTCTGCTATTGATGTTCCTGATTTACCAAAATCTTTTGTACCTAAATAATTTGCACCATAACCAAAACCAGTTGTTAATGCACCTTGTTTTAAAGCATCACCAAGGTCTCCTCTTTTATCATATCTACCAATACCTCGCATCAAGCCACCGGCTATAGGATTGAAAGGTGCAACAAATGGTGCAGCTTTAGCTGCAAAGTTTGCCACTTCATTTGGAATAAGTTTACGAACAAAACTACCTAGTCCATATTTTTGACGTATAGAACCTACGGTCATTCCACCTTTACTTCGTAACTGTCTTTGCATAAGAGCTCTGTTTATCATATGTATAATTTAATTAAATTTTAAGGCAGGGATTTCACCTGAGTTTACTAATGTACTAGGTTTTTCCTAGTAAATCAAGACTATGTTATAGTATCTCTAGGTTTAATCTCTAGAGCAGAAAGCACCACATGTAGTCTATTTGCGGTTGCTG
>JGI24004J15324_10001113_pt1 | contig 10732 bp, 17 predicted proteins | sample LinPmetageLP32_FD_15324 | JGI IMG/M metagenome (IMG submission 15324)
ATCAGTTGTTATCTAATCAGATTGCTAATCAGCAGCGCAGTCGCGAGATTGCAGAACGCAATGCAACCAGGGGTCAGAACTTTAACGAACTGGCGGCATTGCTTGGCGGTCAACAAGTGCAACAGCCATCGTTCTTTGCACCTGGCACAGTTGATACGCAAGGCGCTTTCGCTGCCCAGCAAGCGGCGCAGCAAAATGCCTATAATCAGGCGATGGCAAGTCAATCTTCAAATCTTGGTGGTCTTTTCGGACTGGCTGGAAATATCGGTTCCGCATACTTATTGAGGTAGATAATGGCACACAACCCTTTTCATGGCCTGATGCAACCTGGCAGACGGCCATCAATGCAATTTCAGCAGCTAAACCCTGCGTTTCAGTCTGATCCGCGCCGTATACTAGGCCAGACATTGATGGGGCAGGGAACTAGCACTGCGCCTGTCAGAACGCCGCTAGAGGGGCTTGGCAGGCTGTCTAGCGCCCTTGTTGGTGCTTATCTACAGCGCAAGGCTGGTGATGCTCAAGTTGAGCGCGAAACAGAAATGCGAAATCAAATCATGGGAATGTTGCCTGATACAGCAACTGCTCAACAACGCGCCTTTGCGGCAGCAAATCCTACAGCATTTTCTCAGATTGCTGGGCAAGCGCAGTTTGCACCTAAAACTGAGGCGTTTACACAAAACATTGAAGGCACACCCGGCGCTGTGGGCTACGGCACAAAAACTATTGACCAGTTAACAGGCGCAGAAAGCACTGCATTTAGCGGCATTTACAAGCCCCCTGCTGCGAAAAAACCGCTTGATAAATTTAGACCCCTGAACGCTGACGAAATAGCAGGGTCGGGCCTGACGGCAGAGACAGCAAAAGATTTTCAAATCAATGAGACAACTGGGAAGGTGAGCCGTTTAAGCGGCGCAGCGCCAACTGTTAATATCACCCAAGAAGCTGCAAAAGCCGGGGAAACAGAGTTTGCTAAAGGAATAGCAAAATCGCAAGTTGCACAGCTTACTAAATTGACAGAACAAGCCAATCTTGCCGCAGAAAATGAGGATGCAATTAATTCAATTCTGACTTTATACAATCGCACTGAATCAGANGGTTTNGATATAAATGAATTAACAGGGCCTGGTACAGAATTTAAATTAAATTTGAAAACATCAGCAGCATCAATCGGTGGATTGTTTGGGATTGATCTTGACGATATTGGATTTGATGTAGACCAAATAACCGATCAACAAACCTTAAAAGCGTCATTTAATAAATTAAGCCTTGCAATGACTAAAGTGCTAAAGGGCGCTATTTCAGAAAAAGAATTAAGAATTGCCAGTGAGGCCACCGCTAATTTTGGTAACACACCAGAAGCAAACCGGATGATTTTATTGACGCAGAAAGCTGCTGCTGCAAAAGCACGCGCTGTTGAAGGCGAGGCGTTCCGTTATATTGAAGCAAATGGCAATCTTGGCAAAGGCAAAATTGATGGCAAAACGTACAATAGTTTCAGTCAGTACAAGCGCGAATTTGTGAACCAAGATAAAGAATTTATCGTTAAGCAAGTTGTGCCAGAAATCAAATCAATGGCTGAAATGAAAGCACTGGTCAAAATATCTGGCGGCTTAAATAATTTATCAGAGGAAACCATAAATTTGATGGATGAAAGGTTGGCACAGTTATAATGAGTACAGAAGCTAGAGATCGTTTAAAAGCAGCTTTAGATGCTGCCCCTGAAACTGAGCAAGCCGCTAGTGGTAGCGCTTTAACTGATTACAGCCGCGCTGCGTTCCAAGGCATATCATTTGGCTTTGCTGATGAAATCGAGGCGGGTGTTAAAGCAGCATTTGATAGCGGTAAAAGCTACGCAGAGGTTGTAAAAGATGTTCGCGGCCAGATAGAGAGCTTCAGGCGGCGCAACCCTGCTGCCGCTTATGGCACAGAGATAGCGGGCGCTATTTTGCCTACTATCGCCGCGCAGTTCATCCCAGGTGTCGGTCAAGTTGCAACGGCTGGCAGGATGCAACAGCTTGCCAAAGCTGCTGGCTTTGGTTTTATGGGGCCAAAAAGTTTAAGAACCGCACAAGTGGCAGGCACTAGCGGCGCACAGGGAGCGTTATATGGCCTTGGCGCAGCAGAGGGCAATCTTGCAGAGCGTTTGCCNAATGCAGCATCATCAGGAGCGATTAGCGCTGTTGCAGGGCCAGTAGTTGACAAGGTTGCGCCAGCTATCACAGCAGGGGCGGCTGATCTGATAAAAAGAGGTGTGGCGCTTACACCGGGGCAGGCTGTAGGCGGCTCAAGCCTGCTTGGTACAGCATTGCAACGCACAGAGGAAAGAGTTGCTGACACAGTGCCGCTGCTTGGTGATGCAGTGCGTGGCGCTTTTGATCGTGCTAATGCAGGATTTAACAGAGCAACAGTTTCAGAGGCACTAGGCCCACTTGTTAAAAGCATCCCAAAGAATCTTGAAGGCAAAGAGCTTACTGGTTATGGGCAGCGGGTAATCAGCAATGCTTACAATGCCACTTTAAGTAAAATGAAAATAGAAAATGTTATGCCTTTGGCTTCAGAAATTAACACGATAACCAAGGACTTGAGAGATGACATTGCCAAGGACATTAAAGACCGCGTTTCGGATCATATTATTAAAAAATTTAAAAACGGCGCTATTTCTGGGCAAGATATAAAAAAGGCACAAACGGCTTTACGCAAAGACATCATAAACCTTAAAAAAGAAGGCAGTGAAATTGGAGCGCGTAAAGCTGATGCCCTAGAAGATATTAAAAACGTATTTAGTGCAGAGTTACAAAAACAAAATCCAGTGCAAGGGCCAAAGTTGAACCAAGTTGATAAGGCTTATGGTCAGTTTGAAATCGTGCGTAATGCAGAATTACGCCGGAAAGCTGGGGCAAACGCAGAGGGGTTTTTGCCCGGTGACTTGTTGCAAGCTGTTGCAAAAGGTGATCCAACAAAAAGGCAATCACAGTTTTCTGCTGGGGAAGCGCGATTGCAGGGTTTTGCTCGTAATGCTCAAAATGTTATGGGCAATCAAACACCGAACACAGGCACGGCAGCAAGGTTAAACGCAACGAAAATGGCAACTGGTGTTGCTGGTGGCAGCGCTTTAGCGCAAACTGAACCTTTTACCATGGGCGCAACATTGGCCTCACCATTGGCTTATACGCAAGCAGGGGTTCCCATAGCCAGAAACGTAGTGGCAGGGGCTGGCAGGTTAGCGCGGGGCGCAGTGCCAGTAGCAGCGGCAAACACCACGGAAATGAGCCGCCAAATGTTAGCAGATATTTTGAGGCGATAAGTGGCCCAGAAAAAGCTGCAAAAAGATAGTGCTTACCAACATATAGACACTAACAACGATAATATCCTTTGCGATGATGAACTAGCGATGGCCTTGGAGTTTAAACGCAAAGAGCTAGAGGATGCTGATGCGCGGCGAGATTCTATGCGTTACATGGCTTGGTTCGCGCTGTTTGGCACTTTGAATTATCCAGCCGCAATATTGATCACCAGTATGCTTGGTTATGACAATGCTGCAAAAATGATCACCGATATTGCTCCGACTTACTTTGTGGCGAACTCAGCGCTTTGTGCTGCCTATTTCGGGGCTAACGCATACGCAGACAGAAAACCGAAAGAATAATGTACCAAGCCATCGTAATCGCCTGCTTGATCGGTACAAGCGCCGTTCAGCAAGGCCAATGCACATTTCTTGAAGCACAAAAATGGCAGGACACTGAGCAAGCCTGTCAGGCACATGCGTTGGTATTAGCTGAAAGGGTGCATATTCATATGCGCGGTTATAGGCCTGTGGGTTGGAGTTGTAAGCAGTTGCCGAAGGGAGTTTTGTCCAGATGATTGCAGCATTGATTGGCCCAATAGCTTCACTTGCTGGCTCGTTTCTTGAGAACAAAGTCGAGCAATCAAAAGCAAAGGGCGCGGTTGCCAAAGCAGAGGCAGAAGCCAAAGCAAAGGTATTGGTTAGTTCAGCTACAAGCGTGGCCGAGTGGGAAAAAATCATGGCGCAGTCTACCCAGAATAGCTGGCGCGATGAGGCTGTTACGATTGTCGTGCTTGTGCCTGTGGTTCTGGTTTTTGTTCCGGGTATGGAAGAGGTTGTAAAGGCTGGCTTTGACCGCCTTAACGAACTGCCCGAATGGTATCAATATTTAGTTTTCCTTGTTTGCACCAGTGCGCTTGGCATCAAGGGCATAGACAAGTTTAGGAAAAAATAATGAATAAAGATCGTTTGCGTGAAGAAATCGCAGAGGACGAAGGCTGTAAATACGAGGTGTATTTAGATCACCTTGGGCTGCCAACTTGCGGTATTGGGCATTTAATTACTGAATCTGACAGCGAACACGGCAAGCCTGTTGGCACAGTTGTAGAGCAAGAGCGCGTCAAACGCTTGTTTGATTTAGACATGGCCGTGACAATAGATGAGTGCAAAGTTCTATATTTAGATTTTAGCGAACTGCCAGAGGAAGCTCAGCGGATTATATGTAATATGATGTTCAACATGGGCAGGCCACGGTTGTCTAAATTTAAGGGCATGAAAGCAGGGGTTGATGCGCGTGACTGGCAAGCTGCCGCTGATGAGATGGTTGATAGCCGCTGGTATACACAAGTGCCAAACAGAGCTAGGCGGCTTGTAGACCGTATGAGGGCGCTTGCAGATGGCTAGAGCAAAGCCAGCCAAGGGCAAGGCCAAGGTTAAAATCACGGCCACAGGCAAGCGGGTCAGTTACGGCCAAGCAGGCAAGGCCAAGGGCGGCGGTGCAAGGGTTAGGCCCGGCACATCAAAGGGTGATAGCTATTGCGCTCGTAGCGCAGGGCAGATGAAGAAGAACCCGAAAGCTGCACGCAATCCAAATAGCCCGTTGAGGCTATCCCGCGCCCGCTGGAAATGCGCTGGCGCAAAATCACGGAGATCATAATGCGGAAACCAAAGGCTTTGACAGCACGGCAGCAGACCGCGCTGAAGCGTCATGGCGCTCATCACACGGCCAAGCATATGACATCAATGCGTGCAGCCATTCGGGGCGGTAAGACATTCACAGAAGCGCACCGAATGGCGATGCGTAAAGTAGGAAGGTAAGAGCAATGCCGGGATATATGAAAAAGCCAGTGAAGAAAAAGCCGACAAAAACAGCGGCAAAGAAAAAGCCGGCTGGCCGCATGGGTGGCCGTAGCCTGCGGAGGGTTTGACCATGAAGCCGCCGGGATTGTATCGCAACATTGCAAAGAAACGTGCGCGGATCAAGGCGCAAAAAAAGGCTGGCAAGACGCCTGAACGGATGCGGAAAGTTGGCAGCAAAGGCGCTCCGACTGCAAAAGCATTTAACCAATCGGCTAAGACTGCAAGGGCATAAATCTGTTGTAGTTTTGTTGTAGGTTTCTGGCTACCAACGGCTACCAACACATACCAAAAAATCCCAGAAATGCTTAATATTGACCTTAAAAAACCGCTTAAATCGTGCCTGTCACGCCGGAGGCCGCGAGTTCAAGTCTCGTCACTCCCGCCACTTATAATCCAAGCACAGCCTCAAAAACAAGCCCCTAGCCATCAAAGGCTGGGGGTTGTTTTTTTGTTTTGTTGTAGGTTTGTTGTAGTTTTTCTTGTCGTGATTGACATATTGTGTCATAAATGATTCTTAAAAAGTCAAGAAAGGCGAGACAAAATGAAGGATTTGACAGTAAAGTTTTGGGCGCAACGTGGTTACTACGTCATCAATGCGAGCAGAGTGGGGTTGTCTCACTCATATGGTAATTTTAAAACATATGACGCAGCCATTGTTAAGGCAGAATTATTAAAAGCCGAATTTCTGACTGGCGTGATTAGTCAGCCAGCAAGGGTCACAAATTGCTCAGACGCAAGTGACAAATATTTAGCGGTACAAATGCGTCGTGTTGGGGATGAAGAAATAAGCCTCGCCCATTACAAAGACCTAAAGCGTGGAATCGAGTTTGTTTTAGCAATTATGATCGATGGTCGAATATTTGCAAAACACGCGCTAGATAAATTGGTTGTAAGAGAAAACAAAGATGAATTGGCTGCGGCTTTCAAGCGTGAGATAAAAGCAAAATCAAACAGCAAATCAACTGCTGAAAAACGCATCAAAGTGTTAAAAGCGTTTTTTAACTTTTGCCAAGGCAAGGGCTGGGTAAATTTAAATCCGTTAGACAAAGTGTCTTTTGGATTGTCCACTGAGATATCAGATCGTGCGCCACGCATCCAACCGGAAACAATAAAACAACTTTTGAAAAATGGTTTAAATGGTGAGACATTAGTAAGTCGCGCTATGATAATAACTGCAATTACAAGTGGAATACGTCAGGGTGAATTAAGAGCCTTGCCGTGGGGTAGTGTAAACTTTGATGATCAAACGATTTACATTAAACAGGCTGTAAAAACTGAAACCAGCAAAATCGGTGAGCCAAAAACAAAACGTGGATTTCGTACAATCCCAGTGCCTGCTGAGACAATTCAATTGTTGCGTGAATTAAAAGTTCAAAGTTTTTACACCTCAAATGATGATTTGGTTTTTGGCAGTGCTGCCGGATTACCAAAGCAGAAAAAGACATTGCGTGAACTTATTAAGCGTACAAGTGAGCGTGCAGGCATCACAGCGATAATCTGGGGTGATATGCGTCACTTCTTTGCCAGCGTGCAGTTGTCAGCACTAGGTGAGGATTGGGCAGAGGTTGCTGCGTTGATGGGGCATAGCAACCCATCATTTACCTACCGACAATATGGACATTACTCAAAAAATGAGGCTAAACAACAAAAAGCAAGGTCTGCCGCTGCTGCAATCTTTTCATAATAAAAAAGGCGCTTATAGCGCCCTTTTTACCCTCTCCCATAGTTGTTGATACCAAGGTTTAAAAGCAGCGTTCTTGGCCGCCCAGTAAGCCTTGAGCCGCTTTGATTGCGCGGCTCTGGCCTCATCACTCCACGGTTTGCGTTTGGTCATCCAACCCCCCTAACTTTATAATTTCACAACGCGGTATAAAATAGCGTGAGCCATCAGCGATTGCATTGATCTGGCCTTGCTTGATCCACCGGCGCAAGCGCTTGCGGCTTGATTCTGTGTAGCCCTCGCCAAACAATTCGTCACACGCCTCTCTGACTGTCAGCAACTGTTGACTAGCCATTGTTGCCATACCTTGTCGGTGTTGGTGTGGGCTCAAATGGCGGCGTAGGGTCAAATGGATCACTGCTGACCACAGGTATCGGTGCTGGTGCCGGTGCTGGGGCTGGCGCTGGTGATACTTGGCGCGGTGCTCCATCATTCAGATACAAGCGCGATCTGCAAATCCTATGAAAATGATCACCAATTTTGACTTGCAGTTCAAGCCCCGGCTGCTGCTGATAGTCGTCTTTGTTTTCCGTGTAATATGCGTCCAGACGAGCTTTGAGGTCAGGGTCTTTGATGTTGAACCAAAAGCTGATATTGATGCTATCAGTTACCTCTATGCCGCGTTCTAAGCGGCTTTGAGTTGCTTTATACTCAGGCTGTGCCATTTTCTATATCCTTTTCCTGTTTTGTCCAGATTGCGTAAAGGCGGTTATATTCGCTTGGATTTGATTTGTTCATTGATGTCCAGAGCGCATTGTTTTCGCTGATCCAAGCGTTCAAGCTGACCCGCGTTTTAAATGATTGTATTTTGGCCTCTAACGATGCCATGTCATAAACTGGCTCTTTTTTCGACTTTGGTGGTGTGTCCAGATTCCCGTTAATATCGCCATCATCGTCATCATTTTCGACATCTATGTCTTGGATGCCAGCGGCCATACCAAGCATTGCCATCAAAGCGTAGCGCCTGCCATAAGATAAAGCAGACCCAATTTTTTGTGAATTTGTGAAGTCATCGACTTCCATTGGATATTTTGCGTCACCTGACCACGTTGCCCCAGATTCGTGAACCAACACGGGTTGTATGTGCCAGCCATCAGCTTCAGTGTGTTTCGGCAGGCAAATGACCCCTAATTTATATTTGTCAGCAGCCTCTTTTATTTGCGTCATTATTGCGCCCAGTGACGCATATTTGCTACGCTGGCCTTGTGAATCTAACACAAGCCCGGCTTGATCTTTTTGATAAGCCACAAGCGCTACGGCTATTTCTTTCGGTATTTCACTCATTATCACCCTCGACTGATCTGATCCCAAACACACCCTTATGGTTGGGGTTATTTTTCATCCACAGCCGCGCATAGTACGGCTTGTGATGATCGTTGATTTTCAATGCCTCGCCATCTGGCCGTGCATCAATGATGTTGATGGTTGTTTCCCAGCGGATACGCTCAATGATCATTTGTGAGCCAACACGCCGATGGCCTTTTGCAAGCGCCTCTTTTGTGAACTGATCCCACAACCGATACACAATCGGGTTTGCCCTGTGAAATTCCATGAACCGGGCCTCACGCTGGTTGCGTGGTGCTTCCATTGCCTCAAATAAAGTTGCCTGTTCCATGATCACATCCCCGGCGTCATGGCAAAGACCACGACGATGCACCACCACAGGCCGATCACCACGGCGTATCCAAGCGCTACATAAGCCAGCAGCTTAGTGATTATGGTTGCCATTCTTAGCCGCCTGCGCGTTGCGTAACTGGCCTGTTCTATATGCAGTTGCAAATATTTATTCATTTGAACCCCCATAGTTTTTTAGCGTCGTTGACCACTTCCGGGCGTTTATCCCACGCAAAGAAGTGTTTGAAATCTGGCTCAATCAAGCGCAGCATTTGCTCAATCGAATCGCAGCTTTTAAGTAAATTTTCCCTGATTGCCAGCTTGGCAACCATGTGATTCAGGACAGATTGCAAGCCCTCATGGGTCAGCAAGTCACAGTTATCCTCAGTAAAAACTCTGTATTCTTTGGCATTGGCATAGACAATGGCCTGCATCAGCCCGGTGCCAGCCCAGTACCCCGCTACTTGCTGGACATGATTCCAGTCAGGGGTTGAGGGCAAGCTGGCAGAGCGCTTGCCAGACTTTGTAGCAGCGGCTGTTGACCATTTTGTTTTGAGTTCAATACGTCGTGAGAAATCAGGAAAGCCGGAGTATGGCAGTTCAAGCCCTGCCAAGTTAGCAAGGATTTCGCTTTGGCCTGTGATACGGTTCAGCCCGTAAACTTCATGCGCCTCTGTAACGCCTGCAATGGTGTTTTTAAGAACATCTGCAAATTCATCACGCACGACGATAAGCTGACGCTCATCTTTGCCATCATCCCAGTCACGCGGTTTATAGGCATCTAGCAGGCTCATGCCGTGCCGCAGAGCCGCTTCATAAGTATGATCTTCAATTAGTACAGACTTACCGCAATCTTCTGCCAGTGTGCCGCCAAGCATCTTTGCGGCATGAGATTCGTATTTTTTAATAATTGCTTGCGCTGTATTTTTATCGCCAGAACTCTCACCTTTTATAACTTTCCACGCCCAGTCTACCAGCGGCCTAATGATGCACTTTTCGTACAAAACCACACACAAAGGTCTGTTGGGATTGGAATGATGAAAGTAATGCTTTTCAAACGCCCAAGATTTATCAAAAGGTGCAGACATAAAAATCCTCTCTGCCAAAATTGGCAAAGAGGACTGTAAACTCACAAGACATTTTATGTCAATAGGCTTTTTTTATGCGTCAAGCCCCTTTCTTTTTTCCGATGGTCATGCCTCGTAGTGTTGGCCGATAAGTCACCCCAATGGATGGCGCTGCAAATACTAATTCTTGCTCTTTTAAGTGCCAGCCCAGATCATGATATTCACCTTTTATATAAATAGTCTAGACATAACAAGTCAAGTAAGTTATCACAAAACACATGACACTTGACACATTTAGAAAAAAACAGGGTTGGTCTTTTGCGGAACTGGCACGGCAGACAGAGGCAGCGCACGCGACTGTTGCGCGGCGTTGGTGTCTGCCGTCAAGCGATCCTTATTCAAAAATCCCGGCAAAGCGATTTATGTCAAAGATAATTGAGCTGTCGGGCGGCACAGTGCTGCCCAACGACTTCTATGACTGAGGATGAGTTGCAGACGCTAGTGGTGCAATGGCTAGGCGCAGCGCTGCCGATGGGCGCTGTCGTGCATCATTCGCCCAACGAGGGGCGCAGGCACGTTGCTTATAAGGTGCGGCTTAAAAAGCTGGGCATGGCGGCTGGCTGGCCTGATCTTGAGATCTTTGTGCCTGATACTGGCTGGCACGATCTGGCTGATAAAGGCCCGATTATGATTGAGTTAAAGCGCCCGAAAGGCGGCAGCTTGTCAGCAAATCAAAAAGACATTCAAGAACGGTTGCAGTGTTGTGGTGTGTACTGCGTCACTGCAAAACGGCTGGCGCATGTTGAGGCTTATCTAAAGCCATTGCTAAAGCTGCGCCAAACAGGGCAGGCCAGCTTGGTGCGCCAGCTATGCGAGGCGCAGGGTGGCTGAGTTTATTGAAATATTAGAACACCCGGAGATTGGCTTTGTATGGATGGCAGAGTGCGAACATTGCGTACCGCGAAACGGCGATCTGCGAGGCTGTGATGAGTGTGAATATCGGGGATATCGTAGGCTGACGGAGGATGAGGAAGATGAACTGTCCAAAGTGCAAGGGTAAGAGCAAGGTGCGGTCAAGTCGCCCACAAGGTCAGACAACGAGGCGGTTCCGTGAGTGCCTACGTTGCAAGCACAGATATAACACGGTTGAGATCATTGAGGTTGTGGCAGCGGCCAAAAAGCCAGCGC
>JGI24004J15324_10001124_pt1 | contig 10664 bp, 13 predicted proteins | sample LinPmetageLP32_FD_15324 | JGI IMG/M metagenome (IMG submission 15324)
TCTCTTTCAAAAAGTTAATGTAATCAACAACTTCTTGAAACTTTTCATCAGGAATATCTTTATANGAGTTGCCAAACTTCTCTTTGACACAGAGGGTGACAGTAAAAAACCACCTTTCCCTATTAGTCCCTTTAGGCCCCAACTATCTATCCTTTAAGTTGTTAGGATAATAAAGTTGTTGTAGTGATTGGGTATTACTAATGACTAAACTTATAAACAAACCACAAACAATTCCGAGTAAAGGAACCACAAACAAAAGAAATACTAATTTCCCTTTTCAAATATTGCCCAAAGAAAAAGAGACTTTACAGTTTAGTAATAAAGCCATTGATAATTATTTACCTACCTTTGATAATCTACGATACAAACATATACCTTTCAAAGTACCCCTGAAGTCTCACCTGAAGGGCCTAACTCTTCGTATGTCTTTTGCTACAAAGAGAAAATATTTTATATTAAGATACTGGTTTCAGAATAGATATAGACCCTACACACTAGGAACTTATGGTCCTGGATTTGGTGTCAAAGAGGTTAGTGTTAAACTATTTGATATCTATGAGAAACACACCAACGACAAAGGCCTGTGGATTATAGACCCAAAGCTTACAAAGGTTGAGGAAGAAACTAAAATTACTAAATCACAATTCAAAGATAGTCAGAAGAAGACAGTAAGAGAAACAATAGAACTGCTTTGTATGGCTGGGTTTCCTAGACAAAAAATGGGTGGCAACCTAACAGCTAAAACTATTGCTAATGTTGTTCGTGTTCTTATTGGGTACAGTTGGAGAACTGCACACTTAAGATATAGAGATCATAATGATGGTTCAGGTTATGTAGAATTCAGGGTTAATAAAACCTATTCAAGAAAAAATAAAAATACAAAAGCTGTTGATGGCTGGGAGGGATTATTTAAGAAGTTTCCTCCAGGAGACCCTAAACATTTTCTAATAGAGACTTCTAAAACTAGAAATCCTAATGGGTACAGATCATTATATGATGATGACGCATTTGGTAAACTGCTTATGGAAGACTTTAATGTTGGGGCAATTAAAAGATTTGTTTCTGGGTTTTCAGGTTATGGAACAAAAATTCAAATACTATATTCACTCAAAGTGCTGTGGACCTTTGCAAAGGACACTGGATTACTTGGAGATAAACCTGGAGTAAATCCTGTACTTGAAGTACCAAACAAAAAGCCAGTGATTACCCAAAGAACACCTGGTACAGATAGTGCTTTCACATTACCTGAACTAGAAAAGATTTATAAAGCTAGTAGAGAACTTGAAGATAGATACCCATTCCAAGTACAGCTAATTCAGATGGAGATGTTTTGTGGTCGTAGAAAACCTGAACTGATGAAAATACAAGAAGACTGTATTGATTATGTAAATAGACAAATACATTTACCAGCACACACCCATAAGATCAGGAAAGTAGATCAATTTATAACTATTACCGAACCGATTGCCATGGTGTTAGAAAACTTAAAGAGACTGAAAATGGACCAAAGGTTTGAGAAGATAAAAGATGTACCCTGGATTTTCCCTGGATTTAGATGGCCCAAAGAAAAGAGGCATGACAAGAATTTTATTAATACAGAAATGACTAAAATGAAAACAGTCCATCACTGCTGGGAAGAAATTAGAAAACTGTCAGGTGTTAAAGGAAGTCAGAACATGTTCAGAAAAACATACTCAACTATTGGTAAAGATGAAGCTGATCTATCTTCAGAACATATGATTAGATTAACTGGTCACTTGAATGAGAATACCCTGGATAGGTATTACTATAAATCCCACAAAGAAGTTATTCAAAAAGATGCCGATAAGGTTGCTACATTATTTGATTTTGCTAGTCACAGAAGAACAGCTTGATCTATACCTTGGAAATATATAAAGAATACATATGCCCAAGAAAGAAGATAAAGACACAGCATTAAAGATTACTGAAATAATGAAGGTAGGCCCCAGAGTTCCTAAAATTAAGGGGAATGATTGGGAATTTCTTGTTTATGAATTAAGAAAAATGAAAATCACTCCTGGTGAAGCTTATAGAATTATTGCCCAAAAAAAGGGTGATACCGATATGAGGTTCCAGTGGAAGATGATGAGACTTACAATGTTTATCTGGGCTAGAGTAGAAGAAGACAAAGGCATGTATCTTAAACCAAAAATTGACACTGTAAGAGGTGTGGTAAGTGCTAGAAAGTTCCAGCAGTTTTTCCATGGCTATTTCCCAGACCTTGAATTTGACCATGATAAGGAAGTGAAATTACTAAATAAATTAATAGCAGACAAAGGAGTGAGACCTTATTTTAAAGAAGGTTATTACTTATATGAAGGAACAAAGAGACATATTCCACAGAAGCATTTAGACCGAATTCTGTGGGACAAATAATCTGATATCTATTGCTTGACAAAGTTCACGCAATAACATACTTTACTCCTTATGGAAGCGAGTAAAAATCAAAAATATATATATCCATTTAGATACTGTAATTCACAACAGCTTTGTGATCAGCATGGTATCAAATATAAGATGTTAGAAAGATGGATTTCAGAAGCTAAAGATGATGGAAAAACTATTCCAGGCAGAATACCAATTCCTGGCATAAGAAGTTATCTGTGGAACCCTGTGATATTTCATGATGAGTATTTACTTCCTAAATTAATGGCACCAGTTCGTAATGAGTATGAACAAAGGGAACATTTAATAATCATAAATAACTTAAAAAAAAGGAAGGTAAGCTAATGACGACTAAAACTGGAAACTGGAGAAGTGATTTTAATTGGATGGACAAGGATGATGTTCAATTAGATGTATTAAAGAATAACAGCATGATTGAAGAGGGTGAATTAGGCCCTGGTAATGCTGAAGCTAGTGAACTTATGGGTGCTTTCATTGACAGTGTTGAGCTGAAAAATGAGAAACCATATGACATGGAGGAAGATGTATTTTCTTCAGGCATTGGTAAAGACATCTTTGGCAAATATGCCTTTGGTGAAGTTGAGCATAAAGGCAAGACCTATCAAGTGCATTTGAGAGAAAAACAATCTTATGACACTGCAACTGCTATTGCTCAAAATAGAATAATAGGTCCAAAAGTAATCAGAATGAAAAAGGGGATGAACTAATGAAGAATTTAAAAAACGAAGTATTAACAACACCAAAGGGNAAAGCTATTTTCCCCTGGTTAACTAATGCTGATATCCAATTTGATAGTGATGGTAAGTTTCATACTAAATTAGAGTGTGAACAAAATGAGTGTGCAAAAATCATTAAAGCTATCAATGATGAGATTGAGAAAAAAGCTGGAGAAGTTAATGACCCAAATAAAAAAATTACATATGCACCAAGACCATATGAAATTTCAGCAGATGGGAAATGTATACTTAAGTTTAAAACTAAATTTAAACCTAACTTACTTGATAACAACCTGAAAGCTTTACCAGATGATGTTCAAATATTTGGTGACAGTATCTTAAGAATAACATTTGAAGTCTTTGGTTATAATATGCCAGTTGGAATAGGATGTTCATTAAGGATTAAAACAGTACAAGTAATTGAACTTGTCACTGGAACACCTGGAGGGTCTTTGGGTGACCTTAAGGCTGAACCAATAGTTGAACCTAAAGTAAGTCAACAACACCAGGACTATTAATATGAGTAAATTATTTAATAAAAAAAACTTTGAAACTCTTATTGAGACCATAGACAATTATGGACCTGAATGGATAGATAGTAATTTAGATATTTTAGATGATCAATGGCACAGTGGCTTGACACATAAAGACCCTGAAATATTGAGAAGCTTTGGTATTCAGTGCTGGAAGAAAGCAGACCTTATGGATTGCCTTAAGATTGCTGAAGATTACGCAAAAGAAAAGACAACTAATAAAGTTGCTAATAAAGTTAGGGAGGATTTAAAGTTGGAAGAGACAACAAAGAAATCTTTTCAGAAACACAATGAGACCAAACTACAAGAACAATCAATACTACAATTTAAAACAAAAAAGGAGATTAATTAAAATGAGTATAGAAAAAAGAATGGAAGGTGGTGGACCTAAAAAAATGGTAGATGGAAAACTAATGGTAGAAGCAGACCCATTACATCACATTGAACTAGAGTTAAGTGGAACATTAAAACAGATGTTTGAAGAAGCNAAACAAGAAGGCTTTGAAGGTAGTTTCAAAAGCTACATTGACAGCTTAAGTTTAGAAGAACTAAANAAAGTGGCNTTGCGTGATGGAGGATTAGTAGATAAAAAATGAAGTACGATAGCACAAGTAAAACACCTGGAGTACCTAAAGAGGATGAAAAACTATTTGAAAATATAATAGACAACCTNGGTAAACCCAAAGTGAAACCCAAGGTGAAACCATTTCTAACACCTGGAGAGAGGCGAAGGGGTTATGCACAACTTAAAAAGTATGCAATCCAACCAGATAGTAGAGGTGTTTTTAAACAATTAGTTAAGGATAATGAGGCCTCACTTAAGCAAGGAGTGACTTATAACCCAACAACAAAGCTATTTACTAACCCTGATCGGACTATCGCATTTCAAAATAAGTATGACGCAGAAGCACATAATACCAGACTAGGTATAGAGACACCAAAAGTAAAACCTAGAAAAGAAACTTACAATGAACAATTAGAAAGAACTATTTGGGAAACTTCAGATTCAAAAATGCCTAAACCTACTCATATGAATGATCATAATGTAGTGAAGGAAGAAAACTGGAAAAAAAAACCTGAACCCTGGAATGGCTATAACAATATTTCAAGTGACCAGAAACAGCAGATGGCTTCTTGGGAAGATCATTTAGATATCGCAAGAAAACCTAAAACTCCTGAACAAAGGAAGGAAGCCCTGGACACAAAAAGGATGTTAAATAAAACTTATTATAATCCNAGACAAAGAAAGTATATGGCTGATGATGAGTTAAAATTAATAGGTAAACATCCATCACAAATAAAAGCTAGAGAATTAGAAAATAAAAAAATTACAGAATTAACTACTAGACCAAGACCAGAACCTTTTAGACCAGAACCTAAAGAGGACATGATGGAAGTAATTAATAGAAATGCCAGAGTACAACCTGGCTTGAGTAAAGACCTAATCCAACTTAATGCAGAAATTAGTAAGAACCTTGACTATGTATTAAATGGGGATGAGACCGAGAAAGAAGAAAGATTAGAAAGTGTAGAAGATAACAATAACAATAAGGAGGAAACATCTTATGACATGTAAATATAATTATAAATCTGTGTCTTTAAGGAATTCTACCTATTCTAAACTTAAAGAGTTAACTAATTCATTGGTACCTGGAGTTAAGGTTTCCAATGCAAAAGCAGTTGAAAAATTAATTATAGATAGGCACAGCAATTCCAAAGACGAAATTGGAGTTGCTAATGGCACTAAAGAAATCAAAGTATAAAGGCCCTAAAGGTGAACCAATACTTGTTGATGAGGACTTAAGAAAAGAAGTTGGGGCTTGTGAGCATGACAGGATTGATTATAAAACTTTAGAGAAGTTATCCAACCAACAGCACCAATATATAAAAACAATTCTCCTGGACCTTAAGAGGAAAGGTAGCATGATGGAACTTTGGGTTAAGAACTCAAAGAGAAATACAAAAAAAATAAATAAAGATTGGGCTGATAGAGAAGCTAAACATGACGCACAAGTTTGGATTTTAAGAGACAAATGTAATGAACTTGAAAAAGAACTAAAGCAATACCAAAAAGAATTTCCTGAAGTAGCTGGTGAACTTGTAAAATATAAATCAGCATATGAAGACTGCATTAAAAAGAATGATGACTTTGTAATTCAAAACAAAGAATTAATAAAAGAACACAATGAAATTACCAGGGCTTACAATGGATTACACCAGATGGGTAAGTATGCCGAAGATTTAGGAATAGATATTTCTAAACATCATAAACAATTACCAGAATACGAATTCCACCAGAAGCACACACTACTTGAAAGTGGAAAAGTTAAACATCAATACAAGGTGAGACGAAAGAGGAAACCAAACTAACAACAATTAAAAGGCAATTACTATGATGAAACTAGAGGAAATACTGGAAGGTGCGATTGGTCAAAGAGGTAGATTTACTGGGTATAAACCACCTAATGAAAAAGGTGAGATAAAAAAAGACGCAACATATGAACACTTTCCAATGGATTGGGACCTTCATTTTTCAGGAGAAGAAACCCTTGGAATATCACCAGTTAAAATAATCCAAGATGAAAATGGAAGCAAAGGCCTTTGTCGTTGGATTGCCTTTGACATGGATGTTGAGGATGAACCACAAGAATTCTGTGAGGAAGTTTTTAAAATATCAGATGAGTTATTTCCTTATATGTCTTCTAGTGGCAGATGGCACTTACACTTATATTTAGATACCTGGATTAATGTAGATGAAGCTAGAAAAAAAGCAGTAGCAATAGAAACAAAGCTAAAGAAAAAATGGGGGAAAGGAGTAGACACTTCCCACACACTTCCAAAAGCTTATACCATCAATGAGATAAAACCTGGGTATTGGTTATTCATGCCATACAGTAATAATAAAAAGTTAACTAATTCAAATTTAGTTTGTTATTCACCTTCAGGAAATCCCTTAACAAAATCTCAAGTAGAGTTTAGGTATCACTGGAGAAAGCATTTACTAATAGCTTGTTCAGTAGGAACCACTGAAGGACAAGGAGGAAGAGAACCTTTTTTATTTAAGATTGCACAAGAAATTAAAGTTAAAGATTTAGACTTAACTTTAGAAGAAGTTAACCAACAGTTTAATGACAGGGTTGATGTACGAACACTGGATAGTTGGGAAAGAGGTATCAATAAAAGTTTAGCTAATGAAGAGACCTATACAGAAGAATTTCTTGTAGAACATTATGAAACTTACCTAAAAGAAATCAATGGTTTCTGGAGGAAGGATTTAGAAAACAGAGGTGTCTTCAAAGGTACTAAACATGAACCAGTTGAATTAACTGATGAACAAAAAGAATTACAAAAACAATTCTATGAAAATGTTATTTACATAAAGTTAGATGATAAATGGTATGACAAAAAATATGGAAGTGAATACAAACAAACTGCAATCAAGGTCACCTATGGGTCGTACTTTGAGGGTGATGTAATTAAAACATTTAGTAATAACCCTAAAGCACAATTAGTTGAGAAAACAATTTATAGACCTGACTTATATAAAAATAATGAGGACCCAGTAGTCATTGATGAAGAAGGCTTATACCAATTAAATAATTATAGGCCTAGTGGAGTGGAAGCTATTGAACCTAAAACACCTAAACACTTTGAAGAACTTGAAATGTTTAAACAGTTAATAACGAAGTTAACTAAACATGAAGGAACTGGAATAGATGTTAATGGTAATGAGATACAATTATATGATTATGTCCTGGACCACTTGTCTATGCCATTCCAACGAACTGGTGAGAAAGTTAGATCATCTATTGTTCTTCACTCAACTGGATTTCAGGTAGGTAAATCAACTATATTTAAAATCATGAGAAAAGCATTGGGTATTAACAATGCAACAATCATTAAACCTGAAAATGCTACTGCAAGAGAATTAGGTTTTTTAGAAAACCAATGCGTCTTTATTGATGAGATTAAGATTGATGGAAGTATTGAAGAAAAATACTCGGTGATGAATAAGATGAAACCCTTGATGACTGAAGAATTGCATGATTGTAGGCCACTTTTTAAAGACTGGAGAGTAGTACATTCAACAGCTAACTTTATGTTATCTACCAACTTCAAAAATGCTATGGCAGTTGAAGAAAATGAGGCCAGGTATACTTGTATTGATATTGGAAAAACCAGGGATGAACTTGGGGGTGATAGTTTTTACAGACCTTTATACGAAGCTTATAAGCATGGAACCTTATCTAATGTAGTTAAGTGGTTTTTATCTACTAGAGAAATCAGCAGTACTTTTATTCCTGAAAATCCATGTCTTAAAACTAACTTCCTAAAAGTTATGAGTAGGGAAGGTGGTCATCCAGTATTGCCAGAAGTTGAGACTATATTTAAAGAAGGTGCTAAACCATTTAATCAATCTCTTATTGCCTTTGGTGAAACCTGGAAGTACCTGAAGAAGGATTATAAAATAAAAGCTAGAGATAGTGACTTCAAGAAAGCTTTAGTGTCTTTAGGTTGTGAAACAGTTGGTGAGTGTAAGCACAAAATAAGTAAGAGAAAAGTCACACTGTTAATCATAAAGAACCATGAGTTTTTTACAGACAAAACTAAAAGTGAAATGGTTAATAAGTACTGGGTACCACTAGACGCAGACGCACCTAATGAAACTTCAGATCAAATCAGAAACAAAATGACACCAGACCAAATTAAAGAACTGGATTATGGCCAGGGTGAAATCCAAAGGTTTGAAGATTTTAGGTTTGATGACAAAGACCCTGATGAAGATGTTGCATTTGAAGAAATCAGAAAAAGAAGAAAATCATAATGTCCACGAACAAAAGAAAATATATGCGTGAGTACATGAGACGCAGAAGGGCTTTAGGTAAAATTAAACATTGGAGACAGTATCGGAAGGAAAAACATGAAACAACGAAGTCGTAAGGCAAAAGGTCGTAGACTACAAAACCATGTAGCCAAAAGACTTCTTAAGACCTTCCCACACCTTAAAAAAAAGGATGTAGCTACTGTTGAAAATTACGCACCAGGACCAGACATCATCTTATCTAAAGTGGGAAAGAAATTAGTCCCATATCAATTTGAATGTAAGAACCAACAGAAGATGAAGACAGTATATGACTTCTATAAACAGGCTTCAAAGAATTGTGGAAGGCAAGAACCTTGTCTAATCATGAAGATGAATACTAGAGAACCCTTGGTAGTTATAGATTTTGAACATTTTCTTGAGCTGATTAAGAGTTAGTCCACCATACCTATCTTCCCCCATACACTGTAAGTAGTTCCCTGGGTGTTAACACCTTAAGTATACTTTTAGTTATTACTTTTAGTTGAGGTCGGTGTGGTCGGTATTTAAAGGATAGATAATATTTTAAGTGTCTCCCCAGGTGTTATATAATTGTTCTGTATCGGTGATTTTCTAACCACCCTTACATTGGTTAATTAAGAGTAATGAGAGTACATTTATGACGACTAAAAGTGGCTATGAAGAAATGGCTGAATACAAATTGACGAGAGGTGAGATTGCAAAAATCCTAGGTAAATCAACCAATGCAGTCAGGATGTCTATGAGGCAAGGCAATAAGTTAGGCCTTGAATACAGACAGGGACCTAATGGATATCTTTTCAAATTCCCAAAAGATCAAGAGACAAACAGGGTGATTGCTATGTCCGATAACCAGGGGTCTAACCAGGGGTCAGACAATCTAGGGACACCTAGAGTTTCACCTAAAGCTTACACTGGAAGAAGTAATAACTACACCCAGAGTAAACCCAAGGTGTTAAACCGAGGGGCTACACATAAAGGGGAAGGCAATTACACAAACGAAGCATTTAAAATGGCTAACGAAGCAAAAATAATGGCCAGTATTAATAAGAAATTTAAAAACGAAGCCCATAAGAAAGCATTTATGGACATGACTGATAGTGCTTTCCAAAAGTCCTATGAACAATCAAAAATAGTTGAGGAAAAAAAGCATGATGAGATAGCCAAAAAAAGCTTCAATGATAGTGGCCATGGTTTAGGACCACAAATAGACCCTAAATATGGTGGCATGTTAAATGGTCGTGGTTTACAGAATGTTAATGATAAGCACCACTCAAGACTGCGTAAACAAAAAGACAATGAAGATAATATTAAATATGTAGAAAAATATAAGGATGTAATGCAGTTGGATGGTAGCTTTAAGAGACAATTAGTTAAAACAAACACCATAGATTTCAGCCCAGTACCAGTTAATAACTCAAACTCCTACTTTGTGGGTCGTGCTGTGTATGATGATTTCACAAGTAATTATGATGTAGGTAGAGAAAATGTTGGGGCCGAATTCTCCCAGTATGAATTAGATAGATATTCTAAACCTGAACCCAGAACAGAATTTAAAAGTAAAGTTGAAGAAAGTATTTACAGGGCCAAAAAACATTTATTAAATAAAAATGGTAAATGGGATTAGTGCGTTTCAAAGGACTATGATCATTTGTATTAATTGTTATTAAGATATATATTCACACTATTAGTAATACCTCTTGAGGGGGCAACAACTCAACTCGTTTCCAGACAGTTAAACCTTTGTCTCCTCAAGTTTTTTCATTTCAATATTTTTTTTCACAAAATTTTGCCCAGAATTTTTTAGAATTTTATTTTTTTTATTTTTTATATGGAAAACAAAATCGGCCTGGTTAGATGTCTCTAACTGTAATCTAATAGTCTAACTATTAACATCCATTATACACAGAAGGGGATTGATCTATTATGAACTTTGGTATGCTTGGTTTTCATAGGGACCCCTCGGATTAAGAACAAAACAAGTCATATCTTATAAAGTGTATTTGGTGTTAAAGGCCCTGTTTGGCTACACTGCATGGAGTTATTAAACAGTGTAAAAGTTAATATATATAAAGCTTATAATCTTAAAACTTGAAACAAACTTGAAACAAAACCGAGTTAGAACAAAATGTTCTCTTGCTTAACTTG
>JGI24004J15324_10001125_pt1 | contig 10663 bp, 8 predicted proteins | sample LinPmetageLP32_FD_15324 | JGI IMG/M metagenome (IMG submission 15324)
TGGTCCTTTGTTAACTTCTCCTGATTTAGCCTTTCTTCTTTTTCGTTTAATTTCATAAAATAATCTCCATCAATAATAGAGTAGCTTGCATGAAGAGCCGTGGGTTCTTTCAAAATACCGCCTTTTTTAAAGATAACCCTTTTAACTTGTACCAGGTTATCATTATTATTGATGACAACGCCACAGTATGTATTGTTTTCGGAACCTTCATAACCTTCGTAACTCCAAAAGTCAGTTCGAACACAACCCGCAAAACTAAGTATAGATTTAGTTAATTTGTCATTAAGTTTTCGACTTAAGAGCAGGGTATAATCATTATATATTTCTCTTGCCCCAACCATGCTTACTTGCAAATAATTTTTAGATTTTTCACCTTCCTTGAAAGCTTTAAGAAAACTTACGGCCTGTTTGGTATCTTTTTTATAATCTACCTCAACCAGTCTTATTAAGTATTCATCTTGGTCATATCCTGCTCTGACATGCCAACCTAAAGATTTGCAACTCAAACTTGGCCAAGGATATTTTATTTTTTCGCCTTTGCTATCAGGTACAAACCCAAGAACATTATTAATAGTTCTTTTTGTTTTTTTTATTGCGCTAACTTCTTCGCAAGAAGTGTCTGTATTTTTAACAATTTGTAAAAATTTATGCTTTGGTAGGTTAATTAAACTTTTGATCTCACTTGCCTTAGTCTTTTGAGCAAACATCAATAAAAATAATAATAAGAATAAAGTACAAAACTTAGCATAAATAGGTGGTAATATTTTGGCTTTCATTTTTCTAACCTGTAAGCAGTAGGCTGGATATTCCAATCGTCTATATCCCATCCAATCTGCATATCTAATATTCCCCCAGTTGCTATTGGTTTCTCTCCTTTAGTAAGCTTAATAGAAGAGACAATTGCCAAAGCAGTGTTTCCTTTTTCTTTTCGATGTAACTCAACTTCATTAGCAGTCATTAGAATAGCGTTTGGTTCTGGGCTTGTTGTTCCTTTGACCTCAACAAATATTTTTGATTTTCCTGATGAGGCTTGAATATCGTAAGATTGATTAGCTGAGGTATCCTTTGTCGAATAGCCATTTTCTTTAAGCCATTGATCAGTAACTTCCATTGCTCTTAATTCAACAGCCCTTTTTTCTTGGGCATTTAACCCATAGCCTTGGGATGATCCCCTCCTTCTTGCTGGCCTGATTGCCTTCTCAATATCTATTTGTGCTTGATCGGCTTCTGACAAATCAACGCCTGTTGATTGCACGTCCTCATAGACCGTACTTAAATAAGTAGCTAAATCAGAAAGAATGCCAGTGAGATCAACTTCGTCTAGTTCATCAATCGAAACAAACTTAGCGATTGCAGTTGCTTGTTCAAAGGACTTAGACAACTTACCTTTTGCGCCGAGTTCAATTTGATCTGAGAAGCCTTCTAACTTTCCGTATTTAGCTTCTAAGGCATTCCTAGCAATTCTGATTTTTTTTGCTATTTCGCTAGGTTTTAAGATCGAATGATCAGAAACGGATGTTGATCCACATCCAAGTGTAAAATAGATACCAGAGCCATCACATTTAAAATGTATAACAGAGTAATACCCATCCCTTGGAGACGGAGACATAGATTCAGAATGAAACCTTACCCAAGGGGTTGGAACTTTATTCCCTTTTCCATCTGAAGATCCAACTGAAAAGTCACCACCGTAGGGACCAAGGCTTTGTGAAAGAACGGGTTCTAATAGTTTTATTTCATTAGCTAGATCATGATTTATAAGTCTACTTCTTTCCTGCATCGCAGTAGTGTTCTTATAGGAATACTCTGGTTGTAATTCGCATATACTCTGCAGAATTTGTTTCATAACGACACTATATCTTTCTAATATTGCTACAACCGTAGCAAACCAAGTGACTCAAATAAATAACTTAGTGGGCACTACTTGAAACCTAAGCTCTAATCTCTTAAATAAAATCCAAGGTATTTAATCTTCAACTTGTGCGCCTTGCCATGGTGGCTAAAGCACTAAAGCGGAGGGACAATTTATGTCTACCACAAAACACACTTCATTTATTCCTATGTCACCTGAGTTACTTCCTCGTCAGAAGTTAAACGAGGTTGTTACCGTTCCTAAATTACCCAAAGGCCTTGCTCCCAAAGTGGAGTGGGTTGAGCCTTTGCTGCGCGATCGACCTAAAGCCTCACCCAGAAAGCTTACCTTTCTGTTTAGCGTAGAATGGTCTTGGTCCCCAATGCATCATCGCATTGATAACTACTATTTAAATCCTCGCAGAACAGGTTGGTTGCTTTGGAACAATTGGGTGAATGATGGAACCAGACCATGGAGCTGGTACTGGTTATTAATGGCCCATTGCAAAAAGGGAAATTTTGATGAAAAGACTATTGCTATCCACCTGATGAAAGCCCTTTGGGAATGTGAGCAAAAACACCAGATGCTTGATGAGTATCATTGGATAAACAATACTGGGCTTCTCGATGTTGAAGAAATTCAAGCCATAGCAAGAGAAATTTGGTAAGCGATAATTTTTAAATTCTTATGGGGTAATTAATCACCAACTTGTGCACCCCGCCATGGTGGCAAAAGCACTAAAGCGGAGGAAGTCATGTCGAAACAAACAAATTCGAAATTTCAATCAACTGCGACCAGAGAGAAGTACGATCAAGAATTTTCTGAGGCTATGAAACTAAAACTAAAGCTTAACCGAGAAGGTCGGTCACAAGCATTGAGGAGAAGTTTTGCAGAAGAAACTGTTAAGCGTCATCCAAAAGCTAATATAGAGGAGATTATGAGAGCCATGGAGGAAATGGGTTTTTGAAGGTTTCTGCGAAATTTTTTTCAGCAAGCTATTTCAATAAACTCTTGGCTGTTATATTTTTTTATTTGTATTCCATACAAAGCCCAAAGCCTCCAACTCTAAGATTTTTTTCTTACTCAATTTTCCATTTTTGTAGGCGTTGCGTCTGTGATTAATCCATTTTCCAAGATTGAAGCCATCTTTGGTTATAAATTTGGCGGGAACCAAGGCATCTCCATGAATTGAAATATATCCTTGTAATTCAATTATTGCTTGGTTCCATTTGTATTCAATAGCGTCCCATATGAAATTAATAGAATTGAGCTCTGTTATTTGCTCAGAACTTAACTCCTCACGTTTTTTTTGTGCTCGCAGGCGGGTAACAACCAACCCAAGTGCAAAACCATCGGTCGTTCTGTAATCTTGTGGCACGTTGGTGTCACCATGTTTTGTAAAGTATTCTTTCAAAAGATTAACATTCTTTAAAAAGGTGTCTTGGACTTCATTAAAATCAAAGCCCACGCTTTCTAATATCTTTATGCGCTGATTTGAAAGCAAGCCTTCGTGAAATTTTTGCCTTTGTGTAACAATCCACTGGCCTACGTAATTACCATTTTTGTTAATAAATCCTGAAGGAATTTTTTTTTCTCCAAATTGCTCTTTGGCTTCTACAAACCGTTCTACGCTGAACAAAAACAGGTTTTCATAGGAGTTATTTCTGAAACCTATTGCATCCAGCTGTTGTTGTCTGTTGCTGTCTAGACCGCCTTTTTTTATTGAAAGATTGAGATTTCCAATCCAAAATCCTAATTGAAAGCCATCTGTAGTTTTATAATCGTTTGGTACTCGGCTGTGGCCATTTGTATTGATAAAGCCCTCCAATGCCTTCAACCCAAATAGCCAGTTTGCTTCTAGCTTATCCCAAACGAAATTTAGTCTATCCAATTTTTCTATTCTATCTGCTAGCAAGGATTTCGCATGTTTTCCTTTTCGGTTAGACCGCTGCACTGAAACCCAATTACCAAGATTAAATCCATCTGCTGTCTTAAAAGAAGTAGGCACTGAGGAATGTCCATTTTCGTCAAAATATGCTTTGAGCTTTTGATAACCATGTTTCCATTTTGCCTCCTGCGCATCTAAGCTTATGTTAAAGGGCTTTAGGCGATTAATCCTATGCTTTTCCAGTGCGCCATCTCGCAACAATTTCCGATTCCTGTTCAACCAAAACCCAAGACCAAAACCATCTTCTGTTCTATAAGTATTGGGTACAAAAGAATGTCCATGTTTTTCATAAAAGTCCTTTAAGTGTGGTAATCCACGCAACCATTCTTCCTCCTTAGCTGACCAAACAAATCCTACAGAGGTAAGTTTGTCTATGCGAGATTGCTTAAGCTTGCCTTGCTTTTTTCTTTGACGATTACCCATTATCCAAGAGCCAAGACTATAGCCATCATCGGTGATAAATCTCTTTGGGACAAAAACATGGCCCGTTTTTTTGCAAAAACTGAGCAACAGTCCAAACCAAAAGTCCCAACTGGCTGTAGTGGCTTCAACCAGTACAGTGCTGAGTGCGGATGAGAAACTGGGATCAACAGTTGTTGGTAAATCAAAAATGATCCTGTCATCCAATGTCTGACGTTGAGCACCCGACAGTTTTGCCATGTTGGTTCTGTGTTGATCCAGACTCTCAGCCAGTACTTCATCATGTGATCTTAGTGCTTTCAGAACATCCCAAACAGGCTTGAAGTTACTAGCTTCTATCTGTGCTTCTGCATCGTCACCCTCTTCAATAAAGACGGGCAGTACTATCGTGCCTTTGGTTTGAGTGCTTGCACCCCTGATCTTACGAATAGCTCGTCCTACGGCCTGTATAATATCTACCTGACTACCTCTGGGATCAATGAAGGCTATGCCGTCTAGTGAGGGAACATCCACTCCTTCAGACAAGCATCGGGCATTAGCCAGAATCCCAATATCAGCGCTTTCCAAACTCTTGAGTTTATCAATTTCAATAATGCGATCTGTGGTTCGCATTGCCCCTGATACGTACGATGACCATAGAGAGCCTTTAAGGCGATTGGATGGTTCAATAAGATCCACAAGCTCTGATACTTCTGCTGCAAAGTCCCGTGCTGCGTTAACCCTGCTATGGAATGATATTACTCTGGTAAGACCGTAATCTTTGATTGCCTTCAGTAACCCTATCTTTGCAGCAAGTGTTCTAGCATCCGTCACGTTATCTGGATTTACACCCAGTAACTCTTGGTTTTCTATCCACTCTTTGATCATAGGCTGATCAACACCTACAATGACTACTTGGTAGTCGTTCAAAAGGTCTTCTGCGATAGCTTGTCCGAATGGCAAAGTATGTAGCACGGCTCCAAAGGCTGCCTCATCGTCCATGTCATAGACTTCAATACCACGATCGGCGGCGGCTCTCTTTACACTGCTGGAGTAAAGACGTGGAGTTGCTGTCGTAAATAAGCGTTTGGTGGCCCTTATCGCATCACTATCCAATACTTTTGAAAAGGCAGCATCTGATCTTCCCGAACATCTGTGTGCTTCATCTGCAATGACTAGATCAAATGAACCGACGGCTTTATTTGATTGTACTTCAGCAATCAAATCAGAAGATTGGTATGTGCAGAAGATAACCTGATGACCACCTTTAGAAATAAAGTCTGATATAATTGATAGATCAGAGGTAACAGAGAACGGAGCTTCACCAAGATCCATATCTTCTTTGTCTCTTTTACCCACCGTTTTATCAGAACAAACGCAAAGGACTTCAAAACTATTCTTGGCAGCAAAAGCCCATTCATTCAGTGTCTGGGATAAAAGGTTGAGTGATGGCACCAATACTAAAGTTGTCTGTGCGGCTAATGCCTCTTTAATCCATAGAGTAGTAAAGGTCTTACCAGTTCCACAGGCCATAATAAGCTGCCCACGATCATGATCCCTGAACTTTGAAAAAACATCTGTTATAGCTCTGGTCTGATGTGGGTCAGGCAATGGTTTGGCTTTTGGCTCTACAGATGTAAGCTCCGATATGTGCGAAGGATATTCAACTTGTGCAGCTTCAAAGTCCTTAAGCATGTACAGTGTGACGGGCTTTTCTTGTGCAGCACACGCTCTTTGCGCATTGCGGCCCATATTGTTGGTAGATGCCATCAATATTCTATGTTTAATAAGGGCTCTATTTGACTCAGTCAGAAAGCTGTCCATGTCTGTCTTTGAAACGGAGTACTTCTCATCGTAGCACTTGGCTTGAACAGCCCATATATCCCCATTCCTATGCTTGAAGATCAGGTCAATACCGTTATCTGGTCCCCATCTGTCATGCCATTCACTGAAAAGCCATGCATTATCTACTTGGGTTTTCCAGTATGGATCATTGATCAAGAACCATTTGCAGAAACGCTCAAAGGCTTTGCCATCATTGCCATCATCTTGGATGGATTTAATAAATTCTTTGAACGTAGCCATATGACAAAATGAACATTCAATTTGATATTTATCAACCCCCATCCACTACACACACAATATACATATAACCTACACCTCCTATGGCCCCTGTATGCCCCATTTAACTACCTGAACATGATTACTTGCGGGGGTAGGGTCACTTACAGTGAAGCACAACAACACACTCAGCTTATGCAATGCGGGTACTGTGCTTACTGACATATCACATTATGATTAAAGGAAATGGGCACACTCCATGCCCTACTAAGGGGTGTTAGCACGTACTGTGACTCACATATACGCTGCAGAATGTGTTTCATAACGATACTCTACATATATCAACGATTGCTACAATCTTAGCAAACTAAGTGACTCAAATAAATAACTTAGTCAGTGATAGAATATTCGTAATTTGTGCGTTGTGCTAATTTTTTTTATCCAGCAATCTCTAATTAGTAACTTGGAGATTGCTTATGAATCAAAGAAAAGTCTGCCAACACTGTGAGGCGTTTTTTAGCGGGAGAAGAAATCAAATTTATTGTAGTGCAAACTGTAGAAAACGTCACTCAGAACCTGTTCAAAACTCTCTAAAGAGCAAAGAAAAGAAGAATAGCAATATGCGTTTGATCGACTCTGCATCCAGAATAGCTGAGCTATATTTTACAAGTCCACCATTCGAAAGATTGGGTATGATGAGGGAGTACATAGCACTTGCAAAACAAGGAAATGGGAAGATGCGCGAGATTTTATCTAATGAATATTTGTTGGAAAGGAAGAATAATGATGGAAATCCTTTTAAAGGTAAGCGTGGGAAGAGTTTCGGTAGCCTTGCTCAAGCCTGTGAAGAGTATTGTCGACATTATTGGAAGGCCTCTGCTCGGGAGGTGGTTTATAACATTGCCCCTGACCCAGACGATTGTGTTATAGATTAAAAGTGTCCGACCATATAATATATGCTATCTGATTAAGTTTCCTCAAGACTTCACCAAAGGAAACAAAAGCTACTACCGTATTAAAAAAATTAAATGCGTTAAGCTTATAGCTGACAACTTGCGATAATGATTAAAGCAATAAGAAAAGATAATAATGTTTAAGCTATTTGCTACAGGTGAACTAGCTACATTGGCTCTCATTGATAAAGCGTATGAGCTCGCTGTGTGCCCATCCAATACGGCGTTTGGAAATCTTGATTTTCTTGAGCTTCTTTACTTCTGTAAGCCTAAACAAAGTGCTTTTGGAAATACCAAGTAAAGTACTTGCATCGTCGGCGTTATAGATGAGTTGGTTCATTGAGCCTCCCTATAAAAAGTCAAAACGTTTTCGGCAGTATTGCCATCTTTACTCGTTAGCACTTCTGCCCATTTGTTGAAGATTACTCTTAGTTGATGTGAATGGTTGGAGCGCGCGTAGATACCTGTGACAGACTTATCTTTATGTGTGAGCACGCGCTCGACATAAAAACGATCAAGCCCATTATCTTCTAGATGTGTAGATAATCCACGTCTGATATCATGGAACCGCCAGTCCTCTACGCCTGTTAGCTTATCAAGCTTGGCTTTGAGTTTTGAAAACCCACTTATGGGAAGTTCGCCTTGGGTTGTTGAGACGATATAACTTCCATCGGCGCTGCTAAGTTCTTCTATGCAAGTCCTAGCTGTATCTGAAAGTGGAATTCTAATTCGAGAACCTGACTTGTTCCTTTCTCCAGAAACATCCAAATGATCTTCTTTAACTTCCTCTCGGAGTAGTCGCGCAATAACACCAACACGCTGACCAGTAAGAAGCAGAAGGCGCACTAGAAGGCAGTTACCTTTAGATAGGTGATCTGTCGCTTTATAGATCTTCCTCATCTCTGAAAGACTTAATATACGCGCTCTCGGTTTTTCTTTGATAACTTTTGGAATGCCAGCAGCAGGATTTGTCTCTATGTGGGACCGCCCCACACACCAGCGAAAAAACTTATGGAGTAATGACAGGGCTCGGTTAGCTGTCGTTGGTGTGCTCTCACCGACCTTATCAATTAATCTTACAAGATCTGATCTTACAATATCCTCTAGGGGCACTGGCCCCAGCTTCTTGAGTAAATACCGTGATGCCAATCTGCGATACTCGTTAGCAGTCTTCTCCTTTAAATTACGAGATAGATGAATTTTATCAAAGCTATCCCAGGCTTCAGCAAACTTAAGCTTTTGTTGACGAAGCTTTTGTTTCTCATATTGAGGATCAATTCCTTGAGCGATGAGGTATCGAGCGTCATTTGCGAGCTTGCGAGCTTTAGTGCAATTGATTGTAGGATAAGTCCCTAGCGTTAGCTTCTTATTTGAATTATTAAAGCGGTATTGGAAGCTCCATGATTTAACCCCAGCCTTTGAAATCCTAAGCTGTAGGCCTGCACCATCAGTCAAAGAAATCCTTTTAGTAGGATCTGGTTTAGCGTTGCGCACGGTCTGATCTGTTAACATCAAATGAACACCTTAGATTATGCTTTGGGGCTACACTGGGGCTACATTTTTATAGCATAATTAATCTAAGCTGTGAAGAGCTTTAACTTTTGCATCGTTGCAAACTACTGTTTTTATTGCATATATGCAATATCTAAGGTGTTGTTTTAGATAGTCCAAAAATGTAGAGCAACTGTCTTTTAATCAGTGGGTCACAGGTTCAAATCCTGTACGGCTCACCACTAAAATCAATGACTTAGCAGAAATTTAGGAGAGCAGTTAGTAGCTGGGGCTACACTGGGGCTACAATTTGTTTTGCTATCTCCTGATAAGGGGGTGGGGGGCAAAAACTAGCAGCGATTAGGTTACTAAGATACTACTCTCACATTTTCTCAATTTAAAGTTCAGTACTATCTGTTAAATCGCCTGATTGGTTATAAAATTTTAAAAATCTTTTTCCATCAATGTTTTCAATTTCCATGTGTGAGCGTACGGTTCCATCCTCATAAAACGTTTTATCATAAACACTTTGATAGTTTTCAAATCTCTCTTCTTTCTCCAGCTGTCCGTTCTCAAAAAAAGTTTTATGGACACCAAATGGAAAACCGTTGTCAAAACTGCCCTTAAATTGAATTGATCCATCTTGGTAGTAAAATACATATAATCCATTCCAATTTTCTTTATTTATATCGCATTTTTTCGCCAATTGGCCATTTTCATAGTAATATTCCCACTCTCCAATAGCTCCATCATTTACATAACCTCGCTCTTTTAGATTTCCGTTTTCATAGTACCTGGAATAAAGTTGTGGTGTGTTTTCCTGATCATAATTTGTTTCATGTCTCAAGCTGCCATTTTCATAGTATTCTCGCCAAGGTCCAATAAGAGTTCCATCCGAGAATGTTCCTTCTGAAAGTAACTGGCCATTTTCATAATGTTGTTTCCATTCGCCATCCCACTCGAATTTGTTTGTTTTTAAATTGAATGGTGGACGACTATCAATGAACTTAGTTTTATTTTGTTTGGGAGTTTTGGAACGGCTTTTTAGTGCGCCATTCAAAATTACAAATATGCCATAAGCAACTATTAAAAAAAATATTGTAGAGCGTACTTTAGAGTAAATGGTAGATGAGTCACCTCCGTGATAGTGATAAGAACCAGCACAGCTGCCCACATAGCAATTGTGTCCACCACTTTGATCTAGTCCTCCGCCATGCGATGCCGCAAATGTTGGTAAAAAAAGCCAAAAAGAGATTATCAATATTCGCACAAGAAATTTAATATACGTCATTAAAACCAAAATCCATCCGCATGATAATACAACCCTAAATTGGATTTGCTAATTGGAATTTTACCAGAATCGATTTCTGTGTTAATCTTAATCCTTAACCAGCATAAGACTGGTAATAAGAGGCAGATAAATGAATAATTCAACAGTAGTGCGGTCTTTGCGCCGTCGTTTTAATTTTTATTATAACTCCCCTGTTTTTAATAAGTATGGCAGGTCACTACGAGACTTCGTGGTTGTTTCAGTTTTGACAGTTTTTACTTGTATTTTACTGCTATTCGCAGTGGCCTGGGTCACTGATGATGGTAGGGGCATACATTCAAGCTGTGGCACCCTAGAGTGCATAGATCAATGAGCACTGACACCGACATAGAGCCACGCTGGCTCAAGAACCTAGAGCGATGGTACGAATTTGCCTTCAAGCTTTCTTTTATCCTGACAGGCCTTCTGAGCGTCTACATCATATTGTTTTTCTTAGTTGGTGGGGCTTTCATTTCTGATGACGGCGGTCCCGACTCTCATTCAGAGTGGTGTGAGGAGTATCATCCTAAGCTGACTTACAGTGAATGTGCTGATGTGGCGGGTTGGTGACTAGGGCTTAAGATATTAATCAGCGGAGAATAGATTGCGAAAGTTTTTCGCCTTTTCTTTTTGTTCATTTTTTATTTTTT
>JGI24004J15324_10001131_pt1 | contig 10633 bp, 2 predicted proteins | sample LinPmetageLP32_FD_15324 | JGI IMG/M metagenome (IMG submission 15324)
CAGAAATACCAATAAAACATAGTTTTGCAGATCAATTATATGTAAGACAAATGAATTTAAAAAAAGATCATGTAATAGTAGGTGCTGTTCATAATCATTTACATGTTTGGTTTTTATTAACTGGTAAGGTTATTATAAACAATAATGGTGAAAAAATAGAACATATAGCACCATGTTATACTGTATCTAAACCAGGTTCACAAAGAATTATACTAGCTCTTGAAGATTCTATATTTGTAAATGTTCATAAAAACCCTACAAATACTAAAGACATACCAGAATTAGAAAAAGAGATAGTCTCAATGACAATAAAAGAATACAATAATAAATACAAAAATATATGAGCTTTATATTAGGATCCGCGGCTATAAGCGCAGGCACAAGTATTATCGGTGGTATTATCGGTGGTGGTAAAGCTAGAAGAGCAAAAAGAAGAGCGGCAAAAAAATTAAAAAAAATGAACGCTAAAATGGCTCAACTAGAGGCTAATAGACAAGAGGTGATAAATCCTTATGAAAACACTACTGATTTAAGTAGCATGATGAGTAACCCAATGGCTAATCTATCTGTAGCAACTCAAGCTGCAGAGATGGAAATTGAACAAGCTGATATAAGTTTAGCTAATACATTAGATACTATTAGAGCTACAGGTGGTGGCGCTGGTGGCGCAACTGCTTTAGCGCAAGCCGCGTTGCAAGCTAAAAAAGGAGTTACCGCTAGCATAGAATCACAAGAAAAATCTAACGAAGACAAAAGAGCTGCAGGTGAACAAAAACTACAAGACGCTCAGATAAGCGAAGCTCAAAGAATGCAAAACGTCGATGCTGCCGGTAAGTCATTTGTATATGGTGAAAATGAAAAAAGAGAAATGATGGCTTTAAACAGACTTCAAGGTCAAATAGATAATCAACAAGGTATAAAAGCTCAAGCATCAAGAGATCAAACATCCGCGTTAACTGGAATGATAGGCGGTGTTACTTCAGCTGCAGGAAGTTATTTTGCAGCAAAATAATAAAAACATGGAAAACAAAAACGTTACAACAAATCTTTTAATAAAGCAAGTTATCCAAAGCGATGCCATAGCGTATAATAGAACTTATATAAGCACGCCTGTTGACACTGAATTTGGTGTTCTAAATAAAGCTTACCAAAACACTGGTCGTGAATACGCTAAACTAAAAATGGATATACAGCAAGGCAATTGCATGGATTCAGACTGCACTATAGAGCACAACCGTGTTATTCAGTTAGAAGCTGCACCAAAACTTTCTTTAGAATTTTTAGCAAACGTAACTAGTGAACTAGCAGTTACTGAAACAGATAATTATGACGTTAATAACGATTATGGTTTTATGGTTGCTAATTGTATGCTAACTAAAAAGCCAGGTTTTTCTAAAACCGATGGTTATGATATAAGCTTAATGTTATTAGAAAACGGAACTCAAGAAATTTCTTTTACAGGTCCTGCTTTTGATAACTCTTTAGTAATAAACAGCGCTGCTTTATCAACTTTGCTAGAATCAGAAACTTCTTTAGTAGCTGACACGCCAAAACTAGACGAAGGTATGAGTGATTTATTAGTAGAAAGCGCTTTGTTTTCACCAGATATGGTCGGCGAAGACAAAAAACTATCTGCTGCCGCTACATTATCAGAAGAATTCATATTAAAATTTAATGGTCAACCTGACTACGAGATAATAGATATAGGCGAAGGCAAAGGTAGAAACGTCTTAAGATATGATCTCGACAAGGTAGCGAAAAAAGTTGAACCGTTTATTAACGCTGAAGTAGCAGGAGTTCTTAGTGCTGAGCAAGAGGCTGTAGCAGCTTGGAATGTTTATTTAGCTAAAGGAACTAGCCAAGAAGAAGATGATCAAATGGTTCAAGACGCTAGCGCAGGAGATCAAAGCTGGTCTTATGAAAATGATTTGCCTTTATCTCAAGATAAAAAAGTTTTATTTGCAGAAAAATATAAATTATATTTCTTTAAAAATTACTTAACACAGTTTATTACGAACAAATTACCTAGCGTAGAAGAAGACGCTGCGGTGTTTGATTTAGAAGAGGGTAGAAAAGCAAAAGCTCAACAGTTTATGGAAGGTAACCAATAAAATTAAATTAAATGACTAAGTTAGAATACATAGAAAGTTTAGTAGCTCAAGGATTAATGAGCAAAGATATCTCTGCTAAAACAAGAGAGTGGGAAGCAGAAAATGCTCCAGCAGAAGTAAAGACGAACGATGTTGCAACACAGGATGCAAATGTAACATCGACAACAGGTACGGCATCCGAATCTTCGGATGGTACATCGGATTATTTTTCCGTCGCTAAACCGTCTGAAACACACTCACCTGGTGATGGGTATGAATACAAATATGAAGTAAACGAAGAAGGTGTTCCTACTTATTACAGCAAAGCTGAAAACGCAAACGAATGGATTGCCTCTAGTGAAGGATCTACAGCTCAGTTTTCTATAGCTGGTAAATTTAAACACGTAGATGTGGATACAGGTGATTTAAAAGACACAGAAGATTTGCTTCAAAAAACTAGAAAAGAATTAAGCAATAAAATATCTAATCAAGAATTAAACGAAGATGGTACCGCCGTAAAAGATAACACGGAAGAAATGAACCAACTTATAGAAGATAATCCGGAGTATTTTCAAGTCTCTGAAGAGCAAGCTAAAATTGTTAATGAAAAAACTAAAGCTTTAAAATTAGAAATAGAAAACGGTGAATTATCAGAAGAAGAAATTGCTATAAAAGAAGCTGAAATAAAAGAAATAGAATATTCTATCACTCCATTAGGTATCGCTACCAAAGCTACAAAAGAGTTACAAGAAATAACCGCTGTATCAAAACTACAAAACGAAAAAATAGATAAACAAGTTTTAGAATTTGGTCCAACAATAGTTGAAAAAGTTAGTTGGCTAGACGATAACGCAAAGGAAAAAGGACTTGGAACCNAAGAGACAAGAGTAAACAAAGACTATGCAAGTCTTNTAAGCAACGCTAAGACACAATTAAGCCAAGAGGGTATAGAACCTCCGGTTCTTGAAAAAGATGGAGTTATCTCTGTGATAGGTAAACAAGCAGATCTTTATAAGGAAGAAAAAAAAATATATCAAGAAAAACTTGACAAAAAAATTAAAGAGAATTATAGAAAACAATTAGAAAAAAAAGCTATAGATAGTAATTTAGAAGATTGGATAGATTCTTCAGACGATAACATTGAGCAAGCTAAGCAAGCTTTTATAGATAATCCTATAGGAAGCATAGCACAGGTTGCCGGGTTTATAAGAGGAGGTGTTCAAAGCTTGGTCCAGGATGACATTACTAACCAAGCATTAAATTTTGTACTTCCAAAACTTGGTTTTGATGAAACGAAAGTTGAGTCTACAATATTAGGAAAAACTTTCTTAGATAAATCTGAAATCCAGCAACGAAACGAAGCTTTTAAAAAGTTAATTAGTTTAGATTTAGATCCTAAACTAAAAAAAGCCGCAAATGTATCTCAAAAATCTCCATTAATTTTAGAAAATATACAAAAAGCTCAAGAAGCTTTAGCTAATGGTAAATATCAAACACAAGAAGAAGTTAACGAGGCTAACAAGCTTTTAGAAAAACTTCAAAACCAAGCTAAAAATGTATTTGGTGTTTATGAAGAGAATACTACAAAAATAAGAGAAGACTTAATTCCAAAAGCAAAAACGGTTGAAGATCTTCAGATGCTTGATTATAATTTTAATTTATATCCAATATTTGCTACCAACGCTTTAAACGCTACAATAGAAGGAGTTCAGTCTATTGCAGAACTTGGTTATAGAATAGTAGACATGCCTAACGCAGCTATAGAGCAAATGGAAGAATGGACAGGAGCACCTGCTCCTCCAGGCTCTGAACTTGTAAGCGCTATGTTTGGCACAATGTTAGGTGGTCCTGTTGGAGTAATGAACGCATTTTATCCAGACATAGTAGAAGAAAGTAAAAATAGTTTATGGGATATTGTTGATGGTTATCAAGATGAATTAATGAGTGGAATGCCTCCTTCTAAATCTTTAGGAGATCTAGAAGACATGGGTGACTGGGGAAGATACACGTCTGTTATGCTAGGTAGTCAACTACCTAATACCGCGGTCATGTTTGGAACTGGTGGTTTTGCGTTACCTTTGCTTACAGCGCAAGCTGGTGGAGGAGCTTTCTTAGAAATGGAAAGTGACATGAAAAACAGTAGAGAAGCTAATACGGCTTGGTTAGACAGTGAGCCGGAAGATAAAGAAACCGAAGCCTATAAACAATGGCGCCAAAACGAACCGGCTGTTCTTGATTATTCACCTGCTCAAATGTACGGTGTTGCTATGGGTAAAATGGCTTTAGAATATGCAACAGAAAAAGTTAGTTTAGGACTTATAAAAAATGCTAAAACAGTTTTTAGTGCTAGCAAAATAGCTTCAAAAGGTTTTATTGAAAACGTAGCTGGCCTACTTACTCCAAACGCTTTAAAAGTAGGTTTCTATAGTGCCTTAGGTATAGCTGGTGAAGGTTTAGGAGAAGGAACTGTAGAGCTTGGTGGAAACATACTAGACCGTCTTATACTAGGTAAAGAAGTAGATTTACTTGAAGGTGTTCCAGACGCTATGTTTCAAGGTGTGCTAATGGCTGGTGGAGTTTATAAATCTCCTGCTCTTTTTAGAAACGTGATGGATATAGTTCAAGGTCCTGATACAGCAGGTGTTTTAGCAAACAATCAATTTAAGATTGAAAAGCTTCAAAAACAAATGCTTGATAACCCTAATATGTCTATTGAGAATAAAAAAAGATTAAAATTACGCATAGCTCAATTAGTTACTAATTCAAGTGATTTTGTCAACAAAGATTTAGACAGATATTCTACAATGGATATTAAAGATATTAAAAAATTATCCGCAATAGAGTTAGAAAAATTTAAATTAAAAAACGAACTACGTAGTATTGCTAATGATACTGGTATAGTTACTGGTAAAGACGAATTAATAGCTGGAGTAGAAAGTCAACTTGTTGCTTTAGAAGTGAAGAAATCTAAAATTTTAGAACCTCAAATAGCTATTGAAAATAAAAACCCTAATAGACCTATTTTAAGTAGAAGACCTCGTATGTATAGTCTGGCACCAGAAAGCATGCAGAGTAAAGACGCTAGCGAGCAAAGTAAAGCTGCAGCTAACAAAGCAGCTGGCTTTGAAATCAAACCTACAGATCCTGTAAAAAAACAAACTTACGCTACTACATTTAATGATGATTCTGCAACCGTTGAAATAACTACTAACAAAGATGGTAGTAGAATAATTAGGCTTAGAAATAATGATGGAAACGTTGTGTCTGCTAATAAAATTAGTAAAGACAACACTTTAAGTAACGAGGCTTATATTAAAGCTAGCTCAGCTGATGACAACGCGAGTATAGATTTAATAGAAACAATAGACGGTGTTGAGAATATAATAAACAAAAAAGCTTTAGCTAGATTAAGAGGTGAAAAAATTGCTAGTTCCGAAACTCAAGTGAGTGAAAAAGAAACAAAAGCTAAAAAACTTATAGACTCTTACGCTAAATTAGATAAATTAGCTGAAAATGATTCTTTTAACCCAGAGGTTAATAAAAATTTAACTGAAAATCAAAAAAATAAAATACTTCAAACCGCTGGAGGAACTATTAATTCTGTTCTTAATAAATTATGGAAACCTGGAAGCTTATTAACTAAAGCAGAATTTAAAAAACAATTAGAAACTGAATACATAAAAGCATACTTAGAATATAGCTCAGCTAAAGATAAAGGCCAAGGTATAGCTAGACAAGTTAGTAACTTGTTTAACTTAAGAGCTAACGCGGTTGCTACAAGAAACATTAAAAAAGGTAACACTGTTAGTACTGATAGCGAAAAAGCTCAACAAGTAGCTGATAAAACAGAACAAAAAAACTTTGACGAAGTAGAAACTCAAGAAGATACACGAAGAGAAAAAGTATATTCCTCTGAAACTAGCCAAGTTCAAAACCAAGATACATCGGAAACTAAAGCTAATATTAAAAATGAAATAAGTAAAGATATTTTATTGCTAGCTAACAAAGGAAAAAATCCTGCAGACGTTGCCGCTGAAATAAAAAATAATGCCAAGTCAGAGTATTTTAAAACATTAAGAAAAGATATAGGTAAGTTTGCTAGCCAAACATATAAAGATTTTGTTAATAGTATAGACGCGGCTTTCGTTAAATCACTACCAATATCTACTATAAAAAGAAGATTTGGTAAGTTGTTTGGAATAACACAAATAGGCACAACACCTACTAAACAAATTAGTAAAACAGGTAAGCCTAGTAATTTCAACAAACCAGTATATAGTGTTCCTAAAGTAACAGATAAAGGTTTACAAGATCTTAAGGATTATTTTTTAGGTGGAGAAAAAAGACAACAGTCATTGTATAATATTTTAGCAACTGATTTTGCTTTAGAATCAATTAATGAGCTGATGCAAGATGCAGATTTTATGCAAAGATTAGAAACTGCTTTAAGTGATAGTGGTATTACAGCTTTAGAGTTCATGCAAACAGTTGAGACTAAACTTGATTCAAGAATTAAAGAAGATACTTCATTAGATGTTGTAGACAAAAGAACTGTTGATGAACTTATAAATGATACTATTACAGAAGAAAACATTGAAGATATTACGCCTGACGTTTTAACTAAAGCTATTACAAAACTAGACAGATTTACAAAACCCGACGGTACACTGAAAATGGATTTTGGTATTACTGCATTAGCTAAATTAGTTAACACAGGATTAAAAACCTTAAAGTTAGCTATAAAAAGTGGAGTTTCATTTGCTAAAGCATTGTCTCAATTTATAAAAGATTTAAAACAAAACATAAGCACTGATAAAGGGCAAAAAGTTTTAAACAAAACCTTAATAAAAACTGGGCAGATGCGTACTATGCAAGAAGTGTTAGATGCTGCTCCTGGTGAAAATGGTGAAATGGTGCTTAATCAAGAAACTAGACCAAAAGCTATTATTAAATTTCTTAAAGCTATTGTAAAAGGTAAAATACCTTCTGGAGTATTAGAACTTTCTTTCATGCAAAACTTTGCTTCAGAAAGAGCTAGAGTTGGTGAAAGATCTCAAGATAAACGTTTATTTAAATGGGCAAATAAAAATAACATAAAATTAAACAAAAACTCTGTTTATTATCTTTTAACTAATGGAAATTATATAGAAGTTTTTAAAAAAGGAAAATCTCATTCCCAGCCTAGTATTGTAGAAATACAAAACAGCAAATTTGGTGGAGAAGGTGTTACTTTAGTTCCAGCAAAAGGAGGTATGTTTTATGGACAAAATGATCCTAATTATATAGAAGCTAAAAGACTAGCAAAAGAAAACGATGCTTTGTATCCAGAACAAACAGAGTTATTTAAAAAAGCTGAAAGAATAAAAATAAAAGATCAACAAAGAATTGATGAAAAGTTTATTAAAGACAATGAACAGCAATTTGAAAACAATAAAAAAGCTAGAAACGCGTATTTTGACATTATTTATGATGGCTTAAATAAAGGAGACTTAACAGCTTTAGAGGCGGCTTGGATGATTAGAGGTGCTTACGCTGCTACAAATGGTATAATAAAAATATCAGCAGAATTTATTGGCACTTCAATAGACTTTACTTTATCACCTAAAACCCAGGCAAAAAAAGACGCTGGTGGAGACGTTAAAGAAACAACTGAAGAACATAGTCCACCTGCTTCAACTGTTGGTCAGACTATTTTAGCCGCTATGATAGTTTCTGTAAATCTTAAAAATAAATCTTTATATAACAAAACTAAAGACGCTATTGATAGAAACTTTTTTCAAACTCAATTAGCTGAATCAGCAGATTTTAAATTAAACGCAAACAAACTAGGTGACAAGCTACCTGAAGGTACTAGTATATTAACAGAAAATATTGGTTGGGTAAGATTAGCAGCTGCTGACGTTAACTTAAACTTAATATTACTTCCTTTACAAAACCAAAGCGCCGCTGATTTTTTAGGTTTTCCTTTAAAAGGTGAATTTAAAACAGATCCTAGTTCTGTTAGTATACAAAACAAACTAATATTAGAGCGAGCTAGAAACCCTAAATCAAAACTTTCTAGATTTGTTAAAAGATTAAACGCTTATGTTTATAACTTAGGAAAATCAGTTATTGGAGCGGTTAAGAAAAACGTAGGAATATTTGGAACTGATGTTATTGATACTAACATGAGTATGGATAAACAAGTAGAAGTTTTAAAAAATTATGATAAAACTCTTGAGATAGCTAACTCGGAAAACGCTCCTAGAAAAGGTATTAGTGTTTTTGATTTTGACGATACTCTTGCTAGAACGAAAGAAAAAGTTATAGTTAATAAGGCTGATGGCACCACTATTGAATTAAACGCTTCTCAGTTTGCAGAGCAAGCTCAAGCTTTAGAAGACAACGGAGCTACGTTTGATTTTACTAATTTTGAAAATGTTATTAATGCTGAAAAAGGACCATTAGCAGATCTAGCTTTAAAGCGTCAAGGCAAGTTTGGCTCTAAAGATATATTTGTATTAACAGCAAGACCACAAATAGCAGCTACAGGTATTAAAAAATTCTTAGATGGTATCGGCTTAAATTTACCATTAGAAAATATAACAGGTTTAGAAAATGGTTCACCACAAGCTAAAGCTAATTGGATTATAAGTAAAACAGCAGAAGGTTACAATGATTTTTATTTTGCAGACGACGCGATTGGAAACGTTAAAGCCGTTAAAGATATATTAGACCAAGTAGATGTAAAATCTAAAGTGCAACTAGCTAAATTCGACAAGACAAAAGCTTTTGATACTATCATGAACGATATAATCGAAGGCGCAACAGGTATTGAAACCTACAAAGAATACTCAGCGGCAAGAGCTAAAACAATTGGAGCTAACAAAGGTAAATATAAATTTCTTACAACACCGTCTGCTGAAGACTTTTTAGGATTAATATATAAGCTACTTGGTAAAGGCAAAATTGGTGATGCTCAAATGGCTTTCTTTAAAACAAATATTATAGATCCATACAACAGGGCAGAGTCAGCGTTGACAAGAGCTAAGACTACTGCTGCAAATGATTTTAAAGCTTTAAAGAGTAAATTAAAAACATTACCTAAATCATTAGCTAAGAAAACAGGCATTGGTGGATTTACGTTTGGCCAAGCTGTTAGAGTAGCAATATGGACAAGACAAGGCATGACAATACCTGGTTTATCTCAAAGAGACGTTAAAGAATTAAACGACTTTGTTAGCAACAATGCAGAGCTTGATGTTTTTGCAAGTGAATTAATAAAATTACAAAAAGGTAAACCATATCCTAAGCCTGGAGAAAGTTGGCTGGCTGGCACTATTGTTTCAGATATAATAAACGATATTAATAAAACAAATAGAAAAGAATACTTACAAGAGTGGCAAGAAAATATTGATGTAATATTCTCTGATAAAAATATGAACAAGCTAGAAGCTGCTTATGGACCAAGATACATAGAAGCTTTAAAAGATCAAATACGTAGAATGAAATCTGGTTCTAACAGACCAATAGGTGGTTCTAGAATAGTAAACAACTTGCTAGATTGGTTAAACAATTCTGTTGGAGCTATAATGTTTTTAAACACAAGATCTGCTGTGCTGCAAACAATATCTGCGGTAAACTTTATAAATTGGAGTGATAATAATCTAATAGCTGCGGGCAAAGCTTTTGCTAATCAAAAACAATATTGGAAAGATTTTATGACATTGTTTAATTCACCTTACTTAGTTGACAGACGTGATGGATTAAAGATCAATGTAAGTGAATCTGAAATAGCTGACGCGGTTTCTGAAAGTACTAACAAACCTAAAGCTTTTTTAAATTTATTATTAAGCAAAGGTTTTGTACTTACTAGATTTGCAGATAGCTTTGCTATTGCTGCTGGTGGCTCTACGTTTTATAGAAATAGAGTTAATGCTTTAATAAAACAAGGCATGACTAAACAAGCTGCTGAAGCTCAAGCTTTTGAAGATTTTTACGCTATTTCAGAAGAAAGTCAACAGTCTAGTAATCCAAGTAAAATATCACAACAACAAGCCTCAGGTGCTGGTCGTGTAATATTAGCTTTTGCTAACACGCCAATGCAGTATACTCGTATAATAAAAAGATCTACTCAAGATTTAATAAATGGCAGAGGTGATTGGAAAAGTAACATGTCTAAAATAGTTTACTATGCAGCTATTCAAAATGTTATGTTTAATGCTTTGCAAACTGCTTTGTTTGCTCTAGCTTTTGATGACGAGGAAGATGAAACAGAAGAAGCAAGACAAAAGAAAATAGATGATAAAACAGGTAGAATAGCCAACGGTATGATTGACTCGTTAGTAAGAGGTCTTGGTATTCAAGGAGCTGCTATTATTGCTTTAAAAGACGCTTTAATGACTATAGCTAGAGAAAATAACAAAGATGGATCTCCTGATTATGCTAAAGCTATATATGATATGTTTGGTTTTTCACCACCATTAGATTCTAAATTAAGAAAATTAAAATCTGCAGCTAATACTTTGTCTTGGGACCAAGAAAGAATGGAAAAAGAAGGTTTT
>JGI24004J15324_10001136_pt1 | contig 10581 bp, 13 predicted proteins | sample LinPmetageLP32_FD_15324 | JGI IMG/M metagenome (IMG submission 15324)
CGAGCTCGTCAGGCCAAGACGGAAGAGCGGTTATCAAATTCAACATAGGTGTGCAAGCAAAATTAAAAGTAGGCGGAGCATGGAAGGCTATAGATCGAGCATTCTTCAAATTAGGCAATGACGCTACAGCATGGAAAAAAATCACAGCAGGTTATGTGAAAATAGGCGGGGCATGGAAGGCAATTTTCAACTCAGGAATAATTTTTCTCTCAACAGCGGCAGGATTTGGTGACAGTGAAGGAGGGGCAAGTTCAGGCGGAGAGGGTACTGGAGGCGGTTGTTTCATAGCAGGCACGATGATAACGATGCATGATGGTTCGTTGAAACCGGTCGAGCAAGTGGACATAGGCGACGCAGTAGCAGTTGGTGGCAAAGTTTTCGCAACAGGTAAGTTCTTGATAGACAACTTGTATGACTACAACGGAATACAGGTATCTGGAACACACATGGTCAAGGAAGACGGGGCATGGACAAGAGTTAAAGACAGCAGAATAGGTAAATCACTGGGTGATGATGAGGTTATAGTATACGTGTTCGGTAACGAGAACAGAAGAATAATAATCAACGGCACAGAGTTTACAGACTACTTCGAATTAAGCGAACAGCAGGAACTAATCAACCACGGCGAAGATATTTTTAGTAATTGGCAGGATCATGATAGACAGATACATGACAAAAATGTTAATATACTGAATGCTTGATAAATCCTTTTACCACGGCCGACAAGGCGAATGTTTCAAACAGATAAAAAAATATTTCCAAGAGATCAAGTACGAGTTCGACTCGCAACCAAACAAATCATTCCTGGAGCCAGAGGATTTCTCAGATAGTGTCAGGGGACTCCCAGATGATTTTGACGACAAGTCAGGGGACTACGTTCATGGTGAATGGCAGGCACTAGGCATACAATCAGGAGAACATGAAGGCCAATCGTATAATGACTATCCAATACTGTATTCGATACTACGGAAATTTCCTTATAAAACAAATGTAGCGATAATGACAGTTGGCCCAAACACAAAGATAGGCAATCACACAGACACCGAAGGCGGTTGGAGATATCAGATGTGTCTCGACGATGGCGGAGGAGACCAAAGTGGCATGCATGTAATGAATCTCGAGACCCGTAAGCAGGAACCGATGATCTGGAAAACAGGAGAAGCGTTTGTATTCCAACCAGATGTACAGGTGCACAACGGATTCAATAGAAATCAAGGGCCAAGGACAACATTATTAATTGACTTCTACAAAGAATCATTGTACACTAAAGAGAAATTCGAAAAGTATTACCAACATTATTCGGAATGTTTTGAGGGGTTAGAAAATCTAGTGGACGTGCATGAGACAAGAAAACAAAAAATCTAAAATATTCATTACAGGGCACACCAGAGGTATAGGTAAGGCAATTTTCGATCTATACAAAGTAAAAAATTTTCTTTGCCATGGCGTNTCAAAATCCACAGGGCTGGACATTGACAAAGACTGTGACTCTATTGTACAGCAAATGGCAGATTTCCACTACATCGTGCTGAACGCTTATGAAAAAGACAGCCAGTTACGAATGTTACAAATGATTATTGAAAGATATCAGGATCAACCTAAAAAGATTGCAGTGATTACAAGCACATCAGGAACTTATGCAGGAATTGATAGCAGTTTAAAACATCAAGAATACAATTGGTATTGCAAAAATAAAAAGGCCTTGATAGACTACATAGAAAAAGTGCAACAAGATCTTTACGAAAAACCTATACAAATTTTTGATGTATGTCCTGACACTGTGAAAACAGACATGAGCGAAGGACTTTGGGAAGAATATCCTAAACTACAAGCAGAAGAAGTAGCCGAATGTGTGGACATGTGTTTTACAAAATCATTTAATATAAACAAGATTGTTTTACAAAAATATGTTAGTTAGACCTTGGGACAGAGATAAAGACTATGACACACTAGTGAAGTGGTGGACACAATGGGAGTTTGGTGTTGTGCCCATGGAGTGTTTGCCCCCGGCAGGTGTTATAGTAGAAGTAGATGGAAAGCCTGTGTGTGCCGCCGGCCTGTACAAAGGCGAGGATACTCAGTTTGGATTTATGGAATGGGTGGTCACGGACAAATTTGCAGATAAACGCACAGTACACAGATGTCTAAAGATGTGTATAGACAGTATAATGCAGTTGGCCGTGGACAAAAACATCAAATTAGTGTACACAGCCACGAAAGAACAGGCGTTACACAAAAGATATGAGAAGTACCACAAGATGATTCTCACGGAGAGTGGAGTCAAAACATTCCTACGGGATCTAGATGGGGCATATTCAGAGGATTTAACTTGGATATCAGACGATGAGCAGATAGAATCACGTAATAAATAAGCATAAGGAGTACATGATATGGCAACAAAACAAGAAGTCGCAGACTACATCAACGCAAACTACGAGTCAGTATGGACGGATGCCGAGGGAGACAAAATAGACGCTAGTCTAACGCCCGAGCTGGCAACGATACTGATCAAACTGGTCGGTGACGTAAGTTTCTTGACTGAAGTCAGAGACAACGCATCAAACAACGACTAGATAATGGCATACAAGATAAACAACTCATTTGGAACCCTGTTGGTCACTTTGGCCGACGGAACCATAGACACAGCGACAACCGACATTGCTCTTATAGGAAAAGGATATGCAGGATTTGGTGAGAAGTTAAACGAAAACCTTGTAAAGCTCTTAGAAAATTTCAATAACACCACAGCACCCAACAATAAAGTTCAAGGTCAACTTTGGTTTGACCAAACCAACAAACGAATGAATGTGTGGACAGGTGACAAATGGAGACCTGCAGGTGGTCCTACAAACTCGGCCTCGGCACCAACCAATGCTGTGACAGGAGACTTGTGGTTCGACACGACAAACACACAACTCAAAGTGTGGACGGGAACAATCTGGACTTTGATCGGACCGAGCTCTGTGGCAGGATCAGGAGTTACAGCGGTGATCTCAGAGACAGCACCGGACAACACAGGATCGAACCAGACATATTTGAAGTTGGTGGCCAATGACGCAGTCGTAGGTGTTGTGTCAAACGTGGCATTCACGCCAAGCAGTTCTGACGCAACAGCACAGGCCTTGGTCACAGCAGGTTTCTCCTCGGTGGCACAGGGTATACAACTTTCTACAGCAGTTGGATCTGCCAGTTTCAGAGGCAGTTTGACTGGAACAGCGGACATAGCCACAAGCGTGACAGTGTCACCAAACAACACAACCAACGAGACTTGTTTTATAGCATTTGTCGACGGAGCCACCGGCACACAAGGTATAGAAACAGACACAGGTCTGAGCTACAATCCAAGCACTAATGTGCTAACCACTACTGCCTCACAGGCGCAGTATGCTGACTTGGCCGAGCGATATGAAGCAGATTGCGACACAGAAACCGGAGACGTGGTAATTTTAGGTGGCAAAGCAGAGATCACCAAATGCCAAGAGGATCTATCTGACGCAGTGTTTGGGGTTATATCAGAATCTCCGGCATTGCTTATGAATTCACAGGCGGGCGATAACGATTCCCACCCAATGGTGGCGTTGACAGGCCGGGTTATGGTCAAACTGAAAGGCACAGGAAAAGCAGGAGACCGTGTGGTATCAGCAGGCAATGGTGAGGCCAGAGTGGCTGACCTGGACAAATGTACCGCTTTTAATACCATAGGCAGGTTGATCAAGGATAAATATTCGCAAGACACACAATTAACAGAGTGTGTGATAGGAGTAAAGTAATTTTATGGCATACAGTGCAGGTGATTCAATTTTAGATGACGAATACAACGTGTTCGTAAACAGCAGTTCAGATCCATTCGGATACAACCATTTCGCAGGCCCAGGTTCGGGCGTGTACGGGCTGAATCAATCTACGATTTCAACTGTATCAGCCGGAGACTCTATTGATGCATCAAGTTGGAACGCACTGTTCACAGGCATGGACAACATTGCCAACCACACAAACACATCAATAACAGCATCATCAGTTTCAGCAGGAGACGCCATTGCCATCAGATCGGCATTGGTCGCGAACCTGGCCAGCCTGGCGGCGGCGGTGGCGGCAGGTTCACCCAGTGCAACAGCGATAGGAACAGCGGCGGCAGGGGCAAGTGCAAACTCAGCCACTTGGAATGCAACATCAACGATCGAGAGATCAGTCACATTCGCCAACAACAACACCATGAGGGCATTCTTCAACGGTGGAGGGTTCATCAGGATTGCACCGACTGCCACTACAGGCATCGATGGTCTCAAGGACACAGTTTTCAATGACCTATGCACAGCAGTTGGTAACCTAGACCTCAAATCACTGGCATCAACAAGATCAGGATCAGGCGAGACACTGACAACTAACGGCCTTGCAAACGGTTTCCATGATCTAGGCACAGGCTACACATCAATTCTCAAATTGACTTCGGACAACTCGGGTTACACCTCAGACACACTTGAGATATCGGCCAAGTTGAACGCGGCGGTGGGCTCAGCAACAGTGCTGACCATCAAACTGGTATCGGCTGACCCGGCGGCGGACGACACCTTCACTTCTGGTAACACAGACGGTGTGGCGGCCAACCCCAACGAGGCACCGATAATGACGCTTACGCTGACAGAGAACCATCCCACAGACGCACAGGGATTGGCGGCGGCGATCAGAGTGGCATCAAACGCAGAAGTTTCAAACTCAATATCATAATAATTTTATTAAGGTTGCTTAAAAACCATAATTACTGTAAAATAGTGTTATGGACAGCAAGGAACTGAAACGGCTGAACGAATTGAAACTTCAGTCTGGACTATCATATGATCGAGCACTGGCCAAGCGAAATGCATTGGAAAAGGCCAACTCACGGTTGATCGTGGTGTACAACGAGCACATATTCCGAGCAGATGCCCAAACGATCAACTTGGTAAGCACACTGAAAGATAACCATGACACCTTCTTCGTGCTGGACACCAACCAGAATCCAGTGGAGATAAAGGACGCAACAAAATTTTTAGAAATACTGATTGGCAGGAATCAGGAGGCACTGAGTGCGTATCACCAGTTGGCAAAGAGCCTAGAAAAAAGAGATGACTGATGCAAAAGGGAGTTCTACTTTACTGCTTTGACACGTCAGAGACCAAGTACCACGCAATACTGATACGTTGTGTGCAACTGATAAAGTCCAATCTTCAACTGCCCATCACAGTCGTCACTGACAAGGAGACACACAAACATATAGGGAGTCTAGATTCGGTTGATTTCAAATTCATCGAGCCCGAGAAGGGCAACACCAAGCAGGGCAAACAATGGCACAATGTTGACAGACACATGTCCTATGACCTCTCTCCGTATGAGACCACATTGGTCATGGACATAGACTACTTTCCATTCACGGACAATCTGAGACGGTTCATGGACACGCAGTACGATTTCCTTGTGTCCAAGGAAGCATATGACCTCTCAGGTAGGAACAGTTTCCATCTGAGGCGTTACTCCATGATAGACATGGTGTGGGCCACAGTTTTAGTGTTCCGCAAAACAGTAAAAGCCAAAAAGATATTTGAAATGGTCAAGTACGTCAAGCAATACTATCCGTACTTCAATGAGATCTACAGGATCTACAGCAAAAACTTCCGTAACGATTATGCGTTTTCCATAGCGTTGGAACAGATCAATGGTTTCATGGGATATGCAACACTGCCAATACAACTGCCCACATTGCCACCCGACTGCAAGGTGCTGTCGATCAGTGACGAAGGGCTGACCTGGCAGGGCGACGGCAAGATCATGCACACTGTAGGACAAGACGTGCATGTACTAAACAAGGAGTTGATAAATGTCTAAAGGATTCCTGTGGTTCGCCCAGAACAATGACACAACAGACTACGTCGAACTGTCAATACGTTTGGCCAAGTCCATAAAGAAATGGAATCGTGAGAACAGTGTGTGCGTGATCACTGATGAGAAAAGTAAATTTGAACACGAAGCGGTAGACGTGGTACAGGTGTTGGAGGAGGATGATGCCTCGGAACACAAGATAAAATGGGCCAACGAGCACAAGGCATGTTGGTGGACTCCGTTCGAGTACACGATAAAACTAGAAGCGGACATGCTGTGGACGACCAACACAGACTGGTGGTGGTACCACCTATGGCAACACGATCTGGTGTTCAGTGTTGATTGCAGGAACTACAAGGATCAGGTGGTCAAGGAGACACCGTACAGAAACTTGTTCAAAAGAAACCATCTACCCAACATATACAATGGACTGATGTACTTCCGTAAATCAGAAAAATCTAAGAAATTTTTTGAATTGGCAGAACAGATAACTTACAAGTGGAATGAAGTCAAGGAGCACATGTTGATCAACTGCCACGACACTTATCCTAGCACGGATGTTGTGTTCGCCCTTGCATATAGGATTTTAGATCCTACGAATCAACACCTCATAGACTACGAATGGTTCAAGTTCCTTCATCACAAGCCTGGTGTAAATAATCTAAACTGGGTAAAAGATCAAAACAACTTCCTGTTTCCCAACAAGTCGGGAGATGCGTATTACCTAGGAGAACGTCGTGTGTCCAGGCCATGGCACTACTTCGACAAGGAGATTAATGTCAGAAATTTTTAAAGCACTAAAGGAGTTCAAGGTTCGACCTCCCAAGAGACACTTTGTAAACATAGACGGCAAACAGATAGAAGTGCCTCTTGACAAAAAATTGGAAATAATGAGGCGAGGCGAGCAATACTACACTCTGTTAAACGTGGATGGCAAAACAGACATAGTTGAAAAAGATCAAATAAAACCCAAGGCAAAGACACAGTATTCCCAGTTGATATCAACACCACACAAAGGTTACGTATTCTTGGATGGGGACATACATTGGCCAATTGGAATCGTGGATGGGGGAAAAGCATGGTTGCTCGAGTACGAGTAAGCGATCTAGATTTCGTTTACATAAGTTTCAAAGAACCCAACAAGGAATTAAATTGGGCAGATCTAAAAAACAAGGTGCCATGGGCCAAGCGTGTCGATGGGGTAGTTGGATTCGATTCTGCACACAAGGCCGCGGCGGACCTGTCGCAAACTGATTTCTTTATCAGTGTGGACGGAGACAACATCATAAATGAGAAATTCCTACTAGAGACTTTGGATTGGAGCAAGACCAATCCTGACGCTGTCCACAGGTGGCGTGCTAAAAACAATGTGAATGGACTCGTGTACGGAAACGGCGGTTTGGTAGGGTGGTCAAAACAGACTTGCCTCAACATGCGGACACACGAAAACGCAGACACCGAGGAGAACAAATTAGATTTCTGTTGGGGTGTACCACATGAAAATTTACACAACTGTTATTCGACCACGGTGATCAATGCTGAAAAGGATCAGGCATTTACCGCCGGATACAGGGAGGGCGTGAAAATGGGATTGGACAAAGGCAAACCCATACCGGCAAACGGCTTCAACAAGACTGTGTGGCGTGAGAACCTACGTGTGCTGAGCACCTGGATGACAGTGGGGGCCGATGTAGAGAATGGCAAATACGCCATGCTGGGCGCCAGGATGGGACTGTATCACACTGTGCTGGGCAACTCCGATGAACAAAACGACATCAGTGACATAGAAGGCATGAGAGAGATGTTCTTCAACAAAATAGACGCCAACAACATAGACGACGAGATACGGATGTATGGTGAGAGCATTAAACAGAGGTTGGACATACCAATAGCAGACTTCACATCAGAGGACAGCAAGTTCTTCAAGTTCACGTTGCCGGAGCACAGGAATAAAGGAGTGCAAGACCGTGAGTACCAGTAATTACAAGTCAGACGCAGACAAGGCCAGAGAGAAATTAGCGACCGTCTCTCCCACCATGTGCCTGGCCAAGTGGAACCAGACCTCACTGCACCTGCCCACGGGCAAGACAAACAGTTGCTATCATCCGCCATTGCACAGGATCAACCCAGACAAGCTCAACTACAACCCCGCAAGCCTGCACAACACCGCGGAGAAACTGCAACAGAGGAAGGAAATGCTCGAGGGCGAGAAGCCAGAAGGGTGTAGTTACTGCTGGAACATAGAGAAGACTGGTGAGATGAGTGACAGGCACTACAGGTCGGGGGAACCATGGGCCATGCAGGACTTCGATGACATAATGAAAAAACCACTGGACGACAAGTGGACTCCGAGGTACGTTGAGGTCAACTTCAACAACGCCTGTAATTTCAAGTGTAGTTACTGTTCACCACAGTTCTCCACCACATGGGGCAAGGAAGTCGATCGTTATGGAGAATATCCAACGTCACCTCCCCACAACATGCCTGAACACTTCCAAGGAAAGAACAGGCCTTTATCAAATCGTGAAGATAATCCATACGTTGATGCGTTCTGGAGATGGTGGCCAACGCTGTACAAGAATCTCAAACACTTCCGTATGACGGGAGGGGAGCCCATGATGGATGTCAACACATACAAGGTGTTCCAGTACATAATTGACAACCCCAAACAGGACCTACACCTGAACGTGACCAGCAACATGTGTCCCCCGGACAAGAAACTGAAGGAGAAGTACTTCAACATGGCACAGGAGATATGTATGCAGGACAAGGTGGAACACATGATGCAGTTCGTGAGCGTGGATGCATGGGGCAAACGTGCGGAGTACATCAGGAATGGATTGGATTTCAACTACATGATGGACAACGTGGAGGAGTTCCTGGAGCGTATACCAGGGAGGAATTCCATAACGTTCATATGCACATACAACAATCTCAGTATAACCAGCATGGACCAACTGCTTGAAAAGATANTGGAACTGCGNGCNAAGTACAGCACNACATACCAACGNATATGGTTCGACGTGCCACTGCTGAGGCAACCCNCNTGGCAACAGATCACACTGCTCCCGGAATCCTANCAANTGATACANGAGGACAACATAGAATACATGCAGAAGCATTGTGGGAACGACAGGGGGTACAGCAAGTTCAACGATTTCGAGATCCAGAAGATGCAAAGNAATCTCGCATACTGGCGCGAAAACGCAGACGCAAGTACGCAAAATAAAAAAAACTTTTACGCTTTTTTTAACGAACACGACCGGAGACGTACCACAAGATTTTTAAATACATTCCCAGAGATGGAGGAGTTTTGGGAGGAGTGCAGAAACGTATGAATGATTTAGAATTCAAACACAAGAAATTAGACACAAAATCTGCAAGTTTCTGTGCGGCCAAATGGTACAACGCAACAATATGGTTGGGCTCTGGACAAACGACAAGTTGCCACCACCCGTTGCCACATGCCATTGACCTAGAAGAAATAAAGAAAAATCCTAGTGCGATACACAACACACAGCAAAAGAAAGAACAACGTAGACAGATGCAGTGTGGTGATAGGCCTGCTGGTTGTGAGTATTGTTGGAAAATAGAAGATATCGGCAGAGATGCAATAAGTGATAGGGTGTACAAATCAAAAATCTACACAGACAAAGAGTTAGACGATGCATACAGATCTGATCACAATAAAAATTTTAATTTAAGGACATTGGAAATTGCATTTGACAGGGTATGCCAGTTTGCTTGTACATACTGCAATCCTGCATTCAGTTCTACTTGGGCAAACAACATAAAAAATCAAGGGCCATACATGAGCCTGATGTCCGATGGACGTAACCATTTCACCCATCCACATGATGGTGCTGAACCATACAAAAAAGATGAGACAAATCCGTATGTAGAAGCGTTCTACAAATGGTGGGAAAGTGACCTTCATAAAACACTAGACGAATTGCGTATCACAGGTGGAGAACCAATGATGTCTCCTAACCTTTGGAGGTTGCTGGATTGGATAGAAACACAAGGAGATAAAATGAAACCTGGTATGCGTATTGCAATCAATTCCAATCTCGGAGCAAAGCAGAGCATAATCGATAGATTCAAAAACAAACTTAAAGGATTCAAAGATTTCCATTTGTACACCAGTTGTGAAGCAACTTTTAAACAAGCGGAATACATCAGAGACGGCCTTGATTATGGCCAATGGCATTCCAACTTGTTGCACATGATGGTGGACAAAGTTCCATCTGAGATCCATAACATGGCAACAATCAATGCTCTTTGTTTGGAATCATTACCTGAATTCCTTGAGAAGATGTTATGGTTCAAGACCGCTGGTGCAGTGTATGGTCCAACAATAAATTTCACTTTAAATATCTTGAGATTCCCTAGTTTCCAATCACCTCTAGTATTGCCAGATGATTTACGTAACAAATTTAAACTGGACTTGGTAAAGTTTTTAAATAAAAATAATAAATTTTTAGAACAAATGGAAGAGAATCACGTGCAAAGGTTGATAGATTATCTTGATGTTGTCAAGACACCCCACGAAGGTGCGGCCAAACAGAGCAAGTTGCAGAAAGATTTCAAAGCATTTTACAGTCAATACGACAAACGACAAGGGAAGGACTTTGAAAAGACTTTCCCAATAATAGGAGAATGGTACCGTGGCATATGATTACGGGGCCAAGGAGCCCGAGAAGTTAAAGATTAAAGACATGACCGAGA
>JGI24004J15324_10001139_pt1 | contig 10562 bp, 16 predicted proteins | sample LinPmetageLP32_FD_15324 | JGI IMG/M metagenome (IMG submission 15324)
GATGATTCACAAAGGGATTCAGTTGTATGATTACAAGACTAGAAAGTTTATATCAGTTGATGCTATCATTGCATTAGCTAAAGAAGCAGGACACCCACAATGATTGCCCCTCACAACAAGAAAGGAATACTCAACCTTGTTAAAGTGTTTGCAAATATGGTTGGCACTACATTTGAACATAGAGGGGTAAAGAATTTAACCTAAAGGACACCAATGAAAAACGACATAGAGAATACAGCTAAAGGATACCAAGACTTAATAGATGAAGTAGAAAAAGACCAAATAAAGATAATAGAAGAATTAAAGTATGTACTTACTGGAGTTGTAGGGGGAAGGCAACTATCAGATCAAGAATATCAATGCTTCATAGAACGAGCAGTAGATAAGAATAAGTTTGAAGATATAGGGTTTAATCTAGGCATATCAGAATCTGCTGCTAAAACCTATTATCAACGATCCATAAAGAAATTAGAAGCCGAAGCAACAAGAGTAACATTGCGACTAAAAAGAAAATGAAAATACTAATAGCTTGTGAATATAGTGGTGTTGTAAGAGATGAATTTTTAAAATTAGGACATGATGCGATAAGTTGTGATATATTACCTTGTGAAAGCGATTATTATACAAAAGAAGATAGGCATTATCAGGGAGATATTATGGATATTCTTTATGAGGATTGGGATATGATGATAGCACACCCACCATGCACTTATTTAAGTAATGCAGGTGCAAGGCATTTATACCCAAACAAAAAACTTAATATAGAACGATATAATAAAGGTTTAAAAGCAAAAGAGTTTTTTATGAACCTATATGAAGCACCGATTGACAAGATATGTGTTGAAAATCCCATATCAAGTAGAGTATTTGAAATGCCAAAACATACACAAACCATACAACCCTATGAATATGGACACCCATATAGTAAAACAACTAGACTTTGGATAAAGAATTTACCTTCGCTAAAACCTACAGACATCGTAAAAAAAGAAGGAACTTTTATACATAGTGGGGCAAGTAGGTATAAGCACACAAATAAAAATAAAGGAAGATGGTTTGCTATGTCTGCAAAAGATAGAAGTAAAACATTTGAAGGAATTGCCAAAGCAATGGCAGACCAATGGGGAAAATAATTAATGAATAAGTTAGATAAGGCATATAAACAATTAACAACCTTGTCTAACACAACAGAATACCATCACTATATGCACGATAAATACTTTGCATATAAACAGCAAGTAAAGACCATTGATAAGACATTAGGTAAAGGAATGGGCTATATAACCGACAATAGAACCCCTGAACAACACTTTATGGACATCTGTAGGGGTTGGCTAGTAGAAGATGTATTTGCTTACCTATTCTCATTGCCACCATATAAAGACTTAACACTAACCTTTGATAACCATGATCAAGATAGAATCATCAGGGTAATGCGAAGGGAAATAACTGCAGCACCTGACTTTAAGATTACCTATAAGAACATAACAGTAAAGGTAGAAGTCCAATCACTATTTGCTGACATACCTTATTTCCACATCAAAGAACATAAAGCCAAGAAGCTAACTAATAACAATAGCTACCTGATCCAATTCAATATACCTCATAGACACATCGTAGTCTTTGAGCCACATCAAGTAGCATTAGGCACATTAAGACTCATAGAGGACTTCAGCACCGACACCATAAAGAAGTATGGCTATAGGTATGATATAGACACTCTACCAACAGATATGAAAGTCTATAACTTCGTCGATGATTTGCCTAAAAAAATAATTTCCTTATTCTATTGACTCTTATTGTAGAATGCCATACTTTAAGTAGTTAATTAAATAAAAGGAGAATACAATGAGTAAAAAAAGTAAATTTGATTTAATAGATTATATGAGTGAAATATTACAAAATTTTTATGATAAAAATGGATTAGAACACATGTGTGCTTTAGATAGTCAATATTGTGGTAACTATAAAAATCAAGAACAATATAAATGGTTACAAAGGTTTTGTAATACTTGGGATAAAGTTGAATACAGATATTCCGAAAGAATGTAATTGTTTTACCTCTTAATATCAGTTAAGTCAGAAAGCCCCTGAAATATGGGGCTTTTTTGTATCAAAAATTATTTTACAAAAACTATTGACATTGGCAATAGAACCCCTTATACTATAGTGTTAATTAAATAAAAGGAGAATACAATGAAATACAAAGATGATTGGACTTATAGACCTCTTGAAAGCTTGGAGAGAGAACAAGAAGAAGCAGTTAAATTAGCAGAATATAGATTGCTTAAAAAGCTATATCAAGAAGCAAAAAGATTAGAAAAGAAAGATGATTCATACTATACTACTTTAAAATGGTTAGAAAGAAAGTATGATTCACACCCAAAATCAAGTCTTTAAATTGTACTACCTCTTAATTATCAGTTAAGTCAGAAAGCCCCTCAAATCGAGGGGTTTTTTGTAGTCCTAAATAAATTAATTTCTTCAACAATATCAACAGATATAGCCATTTAAAGCCTTAGAATAGGGTTTCTTGTAGTCTTTTTGCCCCTATATAGTAGAAGGGTAACACCTTCCATTTCGTTTATTAACGAACATAACCTTCAAATAGTGGGGTGATTAGTTTGGCTGCAGCTAAAACAAAAAAGAAAAAGGTTGTAAAACAACCAAAAAACAACGATAAGAAACTCAAGGGTGGAATTACTGGTAAAGGTTGGGTTAAAGGTACTTCAGGTAACCCTAATGGCAGACCTAAAAACGAGTTTGCACTTAATGAGCATATCAAGACATTAGCTAATACTCCAGTAGGTAGATCAAAGAAAACTATGCTTGAAGCAGTAGTGAATACAGTCTATCAAGAAGCTTTGGGTGGTAATATGACTGCTGTTAATTTCTTAGCAGATAGAATTTTAGGGAAACCGAATCAATCTATAGGAATTAAAGACACAACAGATGAACCAATAAAGGTATTTGATATAGATGGATTGGAAGATTGATGATCAAAGGAAAGAAATCCTCAATGATAAAACAAGATATAANATTTTATCATGTGGTAGAAGNTTTGGTAAATCATATTTTAGTGTCTTATTTNTACTTAATAAACCTTTGGAAGCNAATGAGAGAAGATGGATTGTCTTTCCTACATACAGACAAGCTAAGATGGTATCTTGGAATCTTCTCAAAAGCATTTTTGCAAACAAACAAGCAACTATCAATGAAACTGAACTATCAATCACACTTGATAATGGTGCAAAGATTGAACTTAAAGGGGCAGATAAACCCGACTCACTTCGAGGGGTATCTACAACGATGGTAGTAATGGACGAATATGCTTTTATGAAAGAGAATGTTTGGGGAGAGATTATACAACCTACACTAGCAGAATCAAGAGGTGAAGCATTATTTGTAGGAACTCCAAGTGGATTAAACCACTTCTATGATCTGTTCGTTAAAGGACAGTCAGACAATAGTGATTATAAGAGTTGGCAGTTCACCACATTAGATGGTGGCTTTATTTCTGAAGAAGAAGTAGAGAATGCCAAAAAGAATTTAGATAAGCGAACATTCCAACAAGAGTATGAAGCATCATTCTTAACTGCAGCAAATAGATGTGCTTATAACTTTAGTAGAGATATCCATTGTAGAGTAATGGAAAAGAGTCCAAGAATGTTTTGGGGAATTGACTTTGGGGTAGCATCATATATGACTGCGATCCTAATGTGCGAGAATACAGCAGGGGAAGTCTATGTATTTGATGAGATTGGGTTACAGAATAGCAATACTTTTGAATTGGCTAAACTTATGCAGCTTAAAGGTAGGGGCTTACCAGTATATCCTGATCCAGCAGGTAAGGCAAGAACTTCTAATAGCACAAAGTCAGACCATAAGATATTGCAAGAAGCAGGGTTTACTGTGATAGCTAAGAAAGCTAATCCTACACAGAAGGACAGAATGAATGCTTTGAATAGAATGTTAGAAGATGCAACTGGGAAACATAAGCTATTTATTAATCCTAAATGCACTAAGACTATAAGAGATTTAGAACTATGCACACTAGAGAATGGACAGATGTTAAAGACTGAAACCTTATCTCACTTTTTAGATGGATTAATGTATCCTATTGAATACCGATATGGATTCAAGGGACAAGCAAAGGCNATACAATGGTAATGTTTTTNTTNGGATTATGTGTAGGAATTATTTTAAGCATGACAGGTGCTATGATGTGGGGACATCGATTAAGTATAAAAGAGGACGAATTAAATCAACAACTAATCAAGGACTTCCAAGATAAGTATATGGAAACCGAAGAACAGAAATTTTATAAAAGGTACGAAACATGATAATTTATAATTTAACAGAACAAATGCTACATAAGCTATTGATGGAAACAATAGAAGAAGGTTACGATAATCAGATGGAAGAAAGAGAACGATTATTGGACTACTATGAAGGGGTAAACTTAGAACATGATCTAAAACAATACTTTGATAGTGAATCCTTATCTGCTATTCCACCAATGTATATTAACCTTGTAAGAAATATTATAAGTCGTAGAGCATTGGTATATCAACAACAACCAGTACGATTCAATGATAAGTATAACGATGTCATAGGGGACTTTGATTCGTTCATGAAACAATTTGAGCAACTGACTTATCTCTTAGGTACTGAAGCACTCTATACTCATTGGGACGAATCTCAAAAGAAACTAAAGTATAGACCAATCCATTTCTTTGTGCCATTCTTTAAACCAAACGAAGATGAGCCATTTGCTATTATGTATCAGGCAGAAAGCCAACTACAAGCAAGGTCAGAAGATGCACAGTATATGTTTTGGAGTAAAGACACAGAAGATATGGAAGGGAAACACTTTATGATTAGCAGTAGAGGTAAGATTACTTCTATTGTAGATGGAGATAGAAACCCTTATGGCGATGTAATACCATTTAACATTGGACATAGACATCTATACACTAGAGATTTCTTTAGAGAAGGTGCATCAGACTTAGTAGATGGTATGAGAAGTATTAACATTATGCTTACCGAACTTGCTTTGCATGGACGATTCCAATTAGGACAACCAGTATTTACTGGATTAGATACCGAACAACGAATCACTATGGGGCAAGATAAGGCATTAGTGCTACCTGAAGGGGCTAACTTTAGTTATGCAACACCGAATGCCAATGTCCAAGCTATGATTGATTCTACGAAGTATATGGTAGATAGTATTGCACAAGCAAACAATGTCAGAATCAACTGGACAAACAAGGGGCAAGAGTCAGGGCTATCTAAGAAGATGAGTGAGATTGATCTACAAGATGCCCTAAGAAGTGATATAGAACAAATCTATAGACCTTTTGAGAAACAACAATTTAGAATAGCACAACGAATCTGTGAAGTATCAGGTGGGATTCAGTTAGGTGATCAGTTTAGTATAGACTTTACTGAACGAGAAGTGCCAATGAGTAGTGATGAGGAAATCAAATACTATGACTGGGCATTTAAGAACAACCTAGAAACACGAAAGAGTTATCTACGAAAGAAGAATCCTGACTTACAAGATGATGAGATAGAAGGTATTGTAGAACAGATAGATTCTGAAGCACCTGAAACACCTGAAGGAACTTTAATAGACCAAATCATTAATGCACAAGAATAATGGCTGACTTAGACTTCTATAAAAAAGATATGGAGAAAATCCAAACACAACTTCTTAAAAAGATTGAGAAGGTGTTAGGTGGATTAACTGTATTAGATGATGCAGGATTAGCAACAGCATTCAAGCAGATTAACTTTGTAGATGAGTTAAATGCTTTAGGATTTCCTGCATTGTTAGCTAAAGTGAAAGGTAGTTATGATAAGAATGCAATTAAAAGCTTTGACTTATTGAAAGCAACACAACGAACTAGACAAGTAGCAACTGCAGTTCAAGCAGTAGAGATATTAAGCATACTAGACTTAACAACTATATCTGCAGGAGTAACACGATATGCTAATGAATTAAAGACTGCTATGTTTAGAGGATTGCTTACTGGACAAGGTGCTGCAAGTATTATGCAAGGGCTAACCGAAACCTATGGAGTAGGTAGAGCATTAAGTAGTAAACAACAAGTCGCATTATTGAATGATAGTTTTGCACGATTCACAAGAACAACTACTGCAAAGCTATTTGAAGATGTGCCTGAACAAAAGTTTGAATATATTGGTCCTGATGATGAAGTAACAAGAGATGTATGTGCTGAAACCTTAGCATTGCAAGGAGAAGGATTAACAGCAGATGAAATAGAAAGTATTACACCAGTAAGTTTTGCAGATGGTGGTGGCTTTAATTGCAGACATGAATGGATACCAGTATAATGAAAGCTAAAGATATAGCCAACTTTACTAAGACGAATTATGGACAATTAGCTTCTCATGCAAGAGGGTTGATTGTTAAAGACATGAACAAAGGTGTCATGCAGAATGGTATTTTTAAATATAAGTCAAAAGAATATGCAGCAAAGAAAGCAACTGGTGCATTAGGAAAGTTTAGAAAGAGTGATAGAGTAACCATGTTATTAAGTGGTGAAACAGCAAGAAGAATTAGACCTGAAGGCAAACGAGATAGAGCCACATTAGTATTTGAGAATGGAACTATTGTTCAAGCCAATGAAGATAAAGGGTATGTCATAGCAGATTTAAGTGGTAAGAATAGAGATAGTTCTGCATTATTCTTACAAAAGATTGTTGATAGGAATGTAAAGAAATATGAAAGCAAACCTATCACCATTAAAATAGGTAAATAACACAGGAGGACAGATGTCCGAAGAAAATAAAATAGTAGAAGAACAAGCAGTAGCAGAAACTCCTACACAGGAAGTAAGTAATGAAGTTGGAAACTTAATTGCAGAAAGCAAGAAGTACCGACAAAGAAGCCAATCAGCAGAAGCCGAGTTGAATGAACTCAAAGAAAACCTCAAACTTCAGGAAACAAAACAACTTGAAGAAAAAGAGGAGTTTAAATCTTTGTATGAAGGACTAAAGATAGAAAACGAGAAGTTAAAGCCAATCGTAGAAAACTTTGAAATCCAAGAAAAACAAAGACGAGAACATCTGCTGTCCCAACTTTCAGATGATGATCAAGAAATATACCAAGACCTCACAACAATTAAGTTGGAAAAGCACATTGAAAGACTGGGAAAGAGTAAAGTGCAAATATCTGATGCTAAAGAAGTTACTTCTAGTGGCAAGTTCGCTTCAAATACGAAGTGGGCAGACCTATCCGATAAGGATCGTGAAGCTGCAAAGAAGAATCCAACTCTTTGGAAACAGATAGTAGAGGGGTATGCTAAAAACTAATCGAAGGAGATTAAAATGGCTGATGGAAATGTAACAATAACAACTGCTGCTAATTTTATACCTGAAATGTGGAGAGATGCAATCCTTGACTATGCAGAACGAAAATTCGTTCTTCGTAACCAAGTATCAGACTTCTCATCTATGTTAGCAGGTGGTGGCGACATACTTAACATACCGAAAGTAGCAGAAGATACTGCTGCTGCTAAGTCTGCAGGAAGTGCAGTAACTTATCAAAATAACACAGATGGTGTAATTCAACTTGCAGTTGATCAACATCATTACGAAGCTAAACGAATTGAAGATATTGTAAAAGTACAAGAATCTGCAGATTTGTTTAATGCATATGCTCAATCAATGGGCTATGCTTTAGCTAAAAAAGTAGAGAATTACCTAGCTGTAGATGTTCTACAAGCTGCAACAGGTAACGATACTGCTTTAGCTGCTGATAACACATTCACAACTGCATTACTAAGAAGTGGTTTACAAAAACTTCTTGATGCAGGATTTGACTACACAGATGGTGATCACTACTTATATTGTTCACCTGCTGCTTATATGTCTTTACTATCATTAGGTGACTTTACAGATGCTAATGTTAGAGGAGATGGGGCAGCCCCAAATGCACAAGGTAAAATCATGTCAGCTTATGGCTTGAATGTTTTCCCTTCTACTGACTGGGACGATGATGGTGGTACAGGCGATGAAACAGCAACTATCTTTAACAGACAATCTGTTTACTTTGCACAACAAGTAGCACCAAGAGTTCAATCATCTTATGATATTGATCACTTAGCTACATCAGTTGTAGCCGATGTATTATTCGGTGCAGCTTTATCTCATGCTGCTAATTCAACAGCAATGGGAGTTGTTAATTTCACAAATCCTTCCTAAGGATAAGTGAAAATCGGTTAATTATGGGGGTAATTTATTTTACCCCCATATTACCATTAAATATAAATTTGAAGGGGATATATATGCCATTATACGAATATAAATGCGAGTGTGGAAAGGTTTTTGACTACATACAAAGCATTAATGATGACAAACTAAAGAAGTGTCCAACAGAAATTAATTGCGACTCAAATCATAAAGTAACAAGATTAATTGGCAAACCCATGATTCAAATGAATGAACCGAATAGTATGCCTGACAGAAAATTATACAAGGAATTGGATATAGATAAATGAGTAGTAATACTAATATAGGAAACACACCTGTAAATCAGGGATATGTTCAATTAATCCACATGGGAGAAACTGGTGGGATTGATGGAACACTTCGTGCTTTATATGATGGTGATGGGACTGCTTCTGATCTATTGATTGCTAGTGATAAGGTAAAGATTTCTACAGAACTTTATATTGGTAGCAAAACACTTACAGAATTTGTCTAAGATACAGTAGGTGCTATGTTTAGTAGTAATACTGAAACCAACATTACTGTAACCTACCAAGATGGTGATGGCACAATAGATTTAGTATCAAGTGGAGAAGTAACTCTAACAGGTTCGCAAACCTTAACAAACAAAACCTTAACAAGCCCAGTAATCAATACTGGCATAAGTGGTACTGCATTCTTAGATGAAGATAACATGGCTTCTAATAGTGCTACTAAATTCGCTTCACAACAATCAATCAAAGCTTATGTAGATGCAGAAGTTGCAGGAGTAGTAGATACTGCACCAGCAGCTTTAAACACATTAAACGAATTAGCAGCAGCATTAGGAGATGATGCAAACTTTGCAACGACTACTGCTACATCATTAGGGGAAAAATTAGTTAAAGCATCTAACCTATCAGACTTAACCAATGCAGGAACTGCAAGAAGTAATTTAGGATTAGGAAGTGGGGCTGTATTAAATACTGCAGCAGTAGCCAATGGTGCATCTACCTTATCTACTGGTGATCAAATATACGATTTTGTTATTGGCTTAGGTTATACAACTAATACTGGAGATATAACTGGTGTTGATCTAACGAGTGGTGCAGGGATTACTATATCATCAGAAACCAACACAACAAGTGGTGCTTATTCCTCTACCATAGCAACCAATATTGCTTCAACAAGTTTAAATGTATCAGGCACAGGACAATTAGCAATCAATCTAAATAAGTCTGCTTTATCAACTGCAACTTTAAATGCTTCAGACTTTATGATTTTATTTGATGCAAATGATAGTGAAGCACCTAAACGATTTATAGCACAAGATATTTTTGATAGCTTAGGTGGGATCACTATAGATGGCACAACAGCTAATGGCTTATTGACTTATGGTGGAACAAATAATATAGATACAGAAGCTAATCTTACTTTTGATGGAAGCACATTAGCAGTAACTGGAGCAATAACTGGAAGTTCAACATTAAACATTACTGGAACTGCAACACTTCAATCTTATTTAGATTTTAGTGGAACTGACAATAGAATAAATAATACTACTAATGATTTAAAAATTGTTCAGTATGCAAATGACAAAGATATAATATTTTACAACGACGATGGTAGTGGTGGCATTACTACTTACCTAACATTAGATGGTAGTGAGAAATTTGTTAGAGTTCCTGATGATGGTATAAGACTTACTGTTGGTGCAGGAAATGACTTACAATTACTACACAATGGAACAAATAGCTATGTTGCCAATTATACTGGGGATTTAGTAATTGAAAATCACGAAGCCGATAAGGACATAATATTCTATAACGATGATGGTTCAGGTGGAACTACTGCTTACTTAACATTAGATGGTAGCAATGGTTCTATTTATGCTTATAAACCACTTTTTGTAGGTAGTTCTGCACAAATACAATTAGATGATGTCAATAGTAGATTATTGCTCAAAGACGATACAAGTTTAAAACTTGGTACTGGTGGAGATTTTAATGCATTTCACAATGGAACAAATACATTTTTAAGAGAAAATACTAATCATTTATACATTGACCAATTAGCAGACGATAAAGACATTATCTTAAGAAGTGATGATGGATCTGGAGGAGTAACTGCCTACCTAACATTAGATGGTAGCACAGGACACTTAAACTTAACACCACCTAATAATGTAGGTATAGGAACTACATCACCTACAACTGCTTTAGAAGTAATCGGTGATATTAAAATAAAACAAGGAAGTTCATTTGGTAATTATTCTCTTATAGATGCAAGTGAAGCACTTCTTACATTAGAAACTTATAGCATAAACACATCTAATCACCCTG
>JGI24004J15324_10001141_pt1 | contig 10554 bp, 9 predicted proteins | sample LinPmetageLP32_FD_15324 | JGI IMG/M metagenome (IMG submission 15324)
TTAATAGAAAGTAAATTAAGTGTAGGTCAAATTACATTATTAAGTACCAATGCTAACTTTGTTTCTTATGCAAATGGTTCATATTCAGGTGACGCAACAGCAGGTTATTGGGTAACAAGAAACTTGTTTAGTATGCAATCAGGTGGTACTGCTTTAGGTTCTAACAATTCAACTGGTACACACTCTCAAAAGTCATGGGCAAAATATGATTATGGTAGTAATGGTGGNCAACTATTTGTTACTTTTGACCAATCACAATTTAAAAATACTAATAGTTCCTGGATGACCAGATTTTATGCCTATCTACAACAGACATTACAAAATGAGGGCATACTATTGACAGCAAGTACATCTGGTATATCTTCAAATCAAACAACAGAGTTTAATACATTTAGAAATAAATCTGTAAGTGGTAATCAGATATATATTACACAAACAGGTGACGGTAATACTTTAAATATCCTTCAAGACGGTGACGATAATTTAATTATAGGTACAGACTTAACATCATCAGCTGTTATAAATGGTGATAACAATGCTTTAGATTTAGACCAGATTGGTAATGATAATGTTTTAGGGATAGATATAGTAGGTTCATCAAACAATGTGGCAGTTACACAAAACGAAGACCAAAGAGCAAAATTAAGTATTACAGGTTCATCAAACAATGTAGATTTAGACCAATCAGCAATCAACTATGTTGGCGAACATTATATGTCAGTTATCATAGCAGGTAATAGTAATGCAGTAGATGTAGACCAAACAGAAACAGGAAATAAAAAATTGTTTTTAGATATAGACGGTTCAAATAATGTTGCAGTAGACCAAAAAGGTACAGGCAATCATTATGCAGAAATAACTTTGACAGATAGTCACAATGTAGATGTGACGCAAGACGGAAGTGGTGACCACAATGCAACAATTAATTTAAGTGGTAATACCTCAACAATAAATTTGACACAGGATAGTAGTACCTCACAAAATTATTATCTTTATCAAAATTGTACACAAACTTCTTGCTCAGCTACTGTCACACAGAACTAAATAGGAATATGAAGAAGTTTTTTACACATTGGACATTTGCTTTTGTTACCTTGTTTGCCTTAACATGGATAGGTTTACAAGACCCACAAGTAAAAGAAATTCTAAGGTTAAAATCATTTGACCTTTTACTTCAATCACAAGAAAAAGAAATCTCAAAAGATATTGCTATCGTAACTATAGATGAAAAGTCTATAGAAAAGTATGGTCAATGGCCTTGGAAAAGAGATGTACTTGCTAATGTTATATTAGAATTAAGAAATCAAGGTGCTGGTGTAATTGTATTACCTATATTGTTTGCAGAGGAAGATAGATTAGGTGGTGATGAATATTTTGGTCAAGTATTAAATGGCAACTTTGTTGTCGTAGCACAAACAGGTTCACACCAAACTACACAAAACGGATATCCTAGAGGTGTTGCAAAGATTGGCAATCCACTAGAGTGGTTATTTGAATGGCCAGGTATGGTCGGTCCTATTTTAGACATAGGTTCAAATGCAGCTGGTGTCGGTGTTACAAATGTTAATCCAGAAATTGATGGTGTCGTAAGAAGAATGCCATTGCTTATGAAAATAGGTAATGATGTTTATCCGAATATTGCAATCGAAGTAATTAGAGTTGCAGTTGGTGACCCTAGTTATCAGGTCAAAGCTGACGCAGCTGGTATTATTGCAATGAGAGTACCAGGTTTTGCAACAATTAATACAGACCAACACGCAAGAATATGGTTGACCTGGAACAAGTCATATCCTGAAGTTTCACTTGCAGACTTAGGTACAAATGAAATTAGTTTAGAGGGAAAGACTATTATAATTGGTATGAAAGCTGAAGGATTAGGCGGTGTTATCGCTACACCGACAGGCGGACAGTACGATTATGTTGCAGTTGCTTCAACTGTACAGACAGTTATAGATGGTGTCAATATAGAGAGGATAGATTTATCCTGGTTGATTGAATTAGGGCTTGCCTTTCTGATAGGTTCGTGTATAATTGTTCTTACTAGGTTTACTCCGTACTATGCAGTTGGAATGATGATGGTATTCTTCTCAATTGCCTCTATATATGGAACAATATGGTACTTTGAAAGACTACAACTAGTTGATGTTACATGGATTTTAGTAACAATAATGTTTGTTGGTTTACATAGTATCTTTAACAGATTTATATTGGAGTTTAGATTAAAACAACAGATAAGGAAACAATTCGAATCATACTTGGATCCTAGACAGGTTGCCATACTTCAAAAAGACCCTAGTAAATTGAAGTTAGGTGGCGAAAGACGAGAGATGTCATTCTTATTCATGGATATTGTAGGTTTCACACCTATTTCAGAATATTACAAGAATAATGATGACCCCGAAGGACTAGTAGGAGTTATAAACGATTATTTAAATAGAATGAGTAAGATAGTTATGGACAATGGTGGTACAATTGATAAGTACATGGGCGATTGCATAATGGCATTCTGGAACGCACCCCTTGACTGTCCTAACCATGCAGAAATGGCTGTTAAGACAAGTGTAGAATGTGCTAAAGAAACTGTAAAGATTAAAGAAGAATTTAAACAAAAAGGATTGCCAGAGATTAATATAGGTTCAGGTGTTAACACAGGAACTTGTATTGTCGGTAACATGGGTAGTGATATGAGGTTTGACTATTCAGTTATCGGTGACGCAGTAAATCTGGCCGCTAGGTTAGAAGCTGCAACACGAAATTACAAAGAGAAAGACGGTAATATCGTGGCTACATTATATTCATCTTATACAATGGAACAATTGAAAGACATTAAGTCAATAGAAGTAGATAAAATAAAAGTAAAAGGAAAAGATGAACTTATTACAATCTATAAACCAATTAACTAAGAAGGAGGCGCTGTAGTATCTAACTAACATTTTTCTAATAAACTGGAGGGACAATTTGAGTAAATTGCAACAACGAAAGTTATATAAAGTATTGAAAAAGAGAACATTACAAGACCATAGAACTAGATTATACCTTATATTCAGAGAGTGGATTGAAATTAGAAAGCAAAAAGACAGGAGAAAAAGACGGACACAAAAGAAGTTATATAAAATTCAAAGAAGTCGTGAATTAGGTCTCCGTACAGCAGCGTAATAACATAAATAATATTAAACGGTCAATTTAGAAAACAGGTGATTTAACTATATCACCATCAAGTCAGTAAAATGAGGCCGTATATTTCGTCCTTAACAGGATAGTATAACGCATAAGAGAGAAAATTCCATGGCAGAGAACGGCACAACAGACCTCAAGGTCGAACTAGCGAAAGTTAAAAAAGACATTGAGAATGTAAATTCATTAAATGGTCGTATTGATAATGCTATAGAAAAGCTAACAGATGTATCAACATCAATTAAACAGATGTTGGCAGTACATGAAGAAAAGATTCAAAGACAAGAACAGATAGACGAAATTATCTTTGAGAAATTAAAAGAAAGAGCAGGTGAAATAGATACTGTTCACAGAGAATTATCAAAAGAAATCCAACACTTAGAAAAAAGATTGTTGGTAGAAATAAAAACAATCAAACTAGACTTCGGTGCCAGAGTAGGTATGCTAGAAAAATACAGATGGTTAATACTAGGTGGTGCGATTGTTATAGGGTGGATACTGTCCACCAACTTTAAAACTATTGTTGAAATGATGTCCTAATCCACGCTTGCCTTTCAGGCGGATTAGTATATAATGAGTGTTGCTATGTCGAGTTATATTGATTTAAAATTTATTAATGATTTATCATCAAGGTTAAATCTGTTTAAGAAGAAAGGTGATTACCTTTTCAATTTCAGATGTCCCCATTGTGGTGATTCTCAAAAAAACAAAACGAAAGCCAGAGGCTTTTTCTATCGTGTAAAGAACGATATGTTTTTCAAGTGCCATAATTGTGGTACTGGTCAATCACTAGCAAATTTTATAAAGTTTATAGACCCCAAACTTTATGAACAATATTTGTTAGAACGCTACAAACGCTCGGCTCCTTCGACCCCAAAGCCGGCATTTACGGACTTCAAACCAGTTTTTGAAGACACACATATATTAGATAAGTATAAGAGAATAGATGAATTAGAAGAAACACATCCAGCAAGACAGTATGTAAAAGACAGAATGATACCTACAAATCATTTTGATAAGTTTTATCTTGTGGATAAATTTTATGAATTAGTTAAGAAAGTAAAAAAAGATATTGTAATTAAGAATGACCATCCTAGATTAGTAATTCCTTTTTACGATATAACAGGTAAGATATTTGCGTTTCAAGGTCGTGCATTTGGCGATGAACAACCTAAGTATGTTACGATTAAGTTAGACGAAAACAAAAGAAAAATTTACGGATTAGAAAGAGTTAATCTGACCCAGCATATTAATATAGTTGAGGGTCCGATTGACTCTTTATTTGTTGATAACTGTTTGGCAATGGGTGGAGCTGATATGTTTTTTGATAGAGTACCATCTGAACAAGTAACATACATATTTGATAATGAACCTAGAAATAAAGAAATTATAAAAAGAATGTATGATGTAATTAATAAAGGTTACAACTTGGTAGTGTGGCCAGATGATATGCGACATAAAGACATTAACGATATGATACTAGGGAAACTTGCCATTTCGGAAATAAATGATATTATAAGTACCAACACTTGTTCAAAGTTAGAAGCGTTGACTCGATTAAACAATTGGAAAAAAATATAGGAGATATAAATGACGGAAAATATATTAGTTAAAAAAAGAAATGGTCGAGGAAATGAACCGCTTAACATAGATAAGATACACGAAATGGTTGAATATGCTTGTGAAGATATTGCAGGTGTTTCATCATCTCAGGTTGAGATGAACTCAGGTTTACAATTTTATGATGGTATTACAACAGACGAAATTCAACAGATACTAGTAAGGTCAGCTTCAGACTTAATCTCCTTAGATAATCCAAATTATCAATTCGTAGCTGCTAGACTTCTTTTATTTTCCCTAAGAAAACAAGTTATTGGTAAATTATGGGACCACCCTAAACTTTTTGAACATACTGAAAAAGGTATAAAGTTAGGTGTTTATGATGAAAATATTTTAAGATGGTATTCTAAATCAGAATTCGATAGAATGGAAGGCTGGTTAGACCACGGCCGTGACTATGATTTTACTTATGCAGGTCTAAGACAAGTAATAGACAAATATCTAGTACAAGATAGAAGTAATGGAATGGTTTTTGAAACGCCTCAAATGATGTATATGTTAATTGCGGCTACTATTTTCAAAGACTATAAAAACGGAAAGAGAATGACATATGTTAAAAAATATTATGACGCAATTTCGAAATTTAAAATTAATATTCCCACCCCGGTTATGGCAGGTGTTAGAACACCTATTAGGCAGTATGCTAGTTGTGTTTTGGTTGATGTTGATGATACTCTTCCATCTATTTTCAGTAGTGATATGGCTATTGGTAACTATGTTGCTCAAAGGGCTGGTATTGGTATTAATGCCGGCAGAATTCGAGGAATCAATTCCAGAATTAGAGGCGGTGAAGTCCAACACACAGGAGTTATACCTTTCCTCAAAAAGTTTGAGGCAACGGTCAAGTGCTGTACTCAAAACGGTGTTCGTGGAGGGAGTGCAACGGTTCACTTCCCTATTTGGCACAAAGAAATAGAAGACATTATTGTTTTAAAGAACAATAAAGGAACGGAAGATAACAGAGTTAGAAAATTAGATTACTCAATTCAGTTATGTAAATTATTTTATGAAAGGTTTATTAATAATGAAGACATCACCTTGTTCAGCCCACATGAAGTGCCAGAATTGTACGAAGCATGGGGTACTGAATCATTTGACGAAGTATATAAAGTCGCCGAAAGAAAAACAAGTGTTTCAAAAACAAAAGTCAACGCACAAACACTTATCATGGATATGCTCAAAGAAAGAGCAGAAACAGGCCGTATCTACATAATGAATATCGACCATTGTAATACTCACTCTAGTTTTAAAGACAGAGTTACAATGTCAAATTTATGCCAAGAAATTACATTACCAACTGACCCTATTCAACATATTGATGGTGCAGGTGAGATTGCTTTATGTATTTTAAGTGCAATCAATGTTGGTAAAATTAATAATGTTGAAGAACTAGAACCATTATGTGAACTTGCAGTAAGAAGTTTAGATGAGATTATTGACCATCAACTTTATCCTGTTAAAGCTGCCGAGATTTCTACTAAAGCGAGAAGAAGTTTAGGTATTGGTTATATTGGTCTTGCACATTATATTGCTAAAAACAAACTTAAATATTCAGATAAACAGGCATGGAAGTTAGTAGATGAACTAACTGAAGCCTTCCAATTCTATCTATTAAAACATTCAAATGTACTTGCACAAGAAAAAGGTAAGAACGAATTTTTTGATAGAACAAAATATTCAGATGGTATCCTCCCGATTGATACTTACAAACCTGAAGTAGATGAACTCGTTAAACGAAAACTCACCTACGATTGGGAATGGTTAAGAACTCAAATCAAAACACATGGGCTGCGACATAGCACACTTTCAGCTCAAATGCCATCTGAATCTTCTAGTGTTGTGTCCAATGCCACCAACGGCATTGAGCCACCTAGAGATTATTTAAGTATTAAGAAGTCTAAAAAAGGAACTCTTAAACAAATCGTGCCAATGTATTCTACATTAAAAAATAATTATACTTTATTGTGGGATATGCAAGACAATCAAGGATATATAAATATCGTTGCAGTAATGCAAAAGTATTTTGACCAAGCTATATCTGGTAACTGGTCATATAATCCTGAAAATTACGAAGATAATCAAGTACCTGTATCTGTGATGGTTCAAGACTTATTGAACACATACAAATACGGTTGGAAGACTTCATATTATCAGAATACATATGACTCGAAAAATGATATTGATGAACCAGCACATCCTGTTGGTTGGAAAGACGAAGTAGAAGAAAATAAACCATTGCAAAACTACGGCTCTGAAATTTTAAGTAATAAATTAGAAGACGAAGATTGCGATAGCTGTACAATATAGAAAGGTAACATTATGGCATATTTGTGTGTCAATACACCTCATGTTGATGTGTATGTTAAGAAAGAGTATCTATATGATGGTAACAAAGGTCACGGCGAACTAGTCGAGGGCATTTGGGTAACAGCGAAATCAATTCAAGGTAGAGCACTTTACTTTGAAACTTATATACCAGAGTATGGTGCTCTGTATGATAAGTTACCAATAAGTGCATTTGTATGGAAAAAGGATTATGAAGGAGAAGTCCCTTTAACAGAGTTACAGTTATGGGATTGTTTTAGTTATGATATTGCAGTTATTGAAAAACAAATGTTATCTGGCAATCAATGTAAATATTTGTCACCAAACAGAAATTGGTACAAAGGTTGGTATATGTTTACAATAGATAATGCGAATAGTACGAACTTAGAAAGAAATGTGACTTATAGTGAAGTACCAAGTCAACATAAGTCATTTAACATATTGAAATTAGAAAATGGTTATTTTGCGGCTCAACCGAACAACAGAGTAATATTTTATGATAAGAGTTATACACCTAGTGAGTTAAAGTTTCCAGACTTTAATGTGTCCACGCAGGAGTATAGTGTAGAAAGTGAACAAAAGTGGACAGCTGGTGATGACGACAAGTTTTTTTATGATTTAGAGGAGAGAAAAGAATAATGGCAAAGAATGTATTTAACAGAGATAAAGGACTAGATGTGACGAAACAACCAATGTTTTTTGGTGAAGACTTACAAGTCCAACAATATAGTGATATGAAGTATCCTATATTTGATAAACTAAACCAGCAACAATTAGGTTATTTCTGGAGACCTGAAGAAGTATCATTGCAGAAAGATAGAAACGACTATCTAAACTTAAATGAACAACAGAAATTTATATTTACATCTAACTTAAAGTATCAAACTATGTTAGATAGTGTACAAGGTAGAGGTCCGTGTTTGGCATTTTTACCATTTGTATCTAATCCTGAATTAGAGGGTTGTATTATTACATGGGATTTCATAGAAACAATCCATAGTAGAAGTTATACATACATTATAAAGAATTTATATTCTAATCCAAATGAAGTATTTGACACTATTATACATGATGAAAAGATTGAAGCTAGAAGTGCCTCAGTTACAAAAGCATATGATGAATTAATTGATATGGGTTATAGATGGCATTTAGATAAGTCTAAAGTTGACTTATACGAACTTAAAAAGAAAATGTATCTTGCTATGTGTACAGTAAACATATTAGAGGGTCTTAGATTCTATGTATCGTTTGCTTGTAGCTTTGCATTTGGTGAACTTAAAATGTTAGAAGGTTCTGCTAAGATTATTTCTTTTATTGCAAGAGATGAAAGTCAACACCTTGCAATGTCACAAACTATCATTAACAACTGGCATGACCGTAATGATGATAAAGATATGTTAAAGATTAGAAAAGAATGTGAGAAAGACCTATATAAGATGTATGATGACGCATTAAATGAGGAGAAACGGTGGGCAACATATCTATTTTCCAAAGGAAGTATGATTGGGTTATCAGAAAAACTGTTACACCAATTTGTAGAATATATGGCAAATCGAAGAATGAAAAGCATAGGCCTTACGCCACAATACGACCAAAAAACAAATCCACTTCCGTGGGTAGACCATTGGTTGAATTCAAAGGGTACACAAAATGCACCACAAGAAACAGAAATTGAATCATATGTAATTGGTGGTATTAAGCAAGATGTTAAAAAAGACCAATTTAAACAATTTAAACTATAATGGCTGAGAAAAGACAAAAAAACTGTTCGTCCTGTGAAACTAAATATACCATAGTATGGGATATTGAGGAACAAGATTTAGAACCTCTAACTTGCCCATTTTGTGGATATGAGGTAGAAAATGAAGAAGACGAACAAGAAGTCTGGACAAACGACAGCGAAGACAGTAACGAAGACGATAATTGGAATTGATTATAGTTTAACTAGTCCTGCCATTTGTGTAAATATAGATGGTGACGCAGGTTTAATGTTTTATTATTTAACTTCTAAAAAGAAGTATATAGGAATGATGAGTGAGGAGATTATTGGTTATGAACATAAAGAATGGAAAGACCCTATTGAAAGATTTAAATATATATCTGACTTTGCATTGGATATTATTGGTCCACTCATTAACCCTTTGGTATATATTGAGGGTTACTCCTTTGGTTCAAAAGGTCAAGGCATATATCAAATTGCCGAAAACTGTGGCATACTCAAATACAGATTACAAGAAGAACAAATACCTTATGGCACGGTTGTCCCTAGCGTTGTCAAAAAAGGCGCTACGGGAAAAGGAAATGCGGACAAAGAAATGATGTATAACGCATTTGTAGCTGAAACAAACATTGATGTGAAATCTATTTTAGCTACAGACAAAGTTGGTAATCCTGTTTCTGATATTGCAGATAGTTATTTTATACAAAAGGTTGGTTATGAGAATAGTATTAAATGCAAATAAAAAACCTGATAGTATATCTGAAACCATTATAGAATTTGATTTAGACGAACTTATCTTAATGCCAACCAATGAGTGGTTGAAAAATAGAATGGATGAGTTTAATTATTGGGAAAGTTTTGAGAAACATGGTATGATTTACCCTATAACAGTATCGCCTCATACGGAAGAATGGGTACAAGAAAGATTAAAAAGAGGCAAAACTCCACAACATTTAAAAGCTAATGGTGATGTAAGACCAGGTTTATATGTACAAACTGGCCATAAAAGAGTATATTGGGCTAGAGAAAAAGGTTATACACATATCGAAGGATATTATGTAACCGAACGAGAAGATAAGGCAAAGATTAGAAGTAGGTTACATATACCACACACAGAGATACCTAGATGATTAATATTCCAGATACATTAATGACAACTGATGGTTATACACCACATAAATTTATTAATGGTTTTGTAAAAGATTGGGAAGATTTAAGAGAAGAATGGCCGCCTGAAAGTTTATTTAAAAAAGAAGGCCATGAAACACCTAGAAAACATGGACAAAGACAACATATTAGATTATTTTTTTGTTACACACCATGGGAAGATAGTCCATTATTTGACCAATACATGGTAGAAAGAAATCAATTACCTGAAATATGGGACGATTTTTCACAAAAACTTTTATACAGTAAAGAATATTCAGATTGGATAAAAGAAACACTACAAATACCAGGTAATAATTTTAAATATAGACTTGATTGGCATATCGGAAAAGATGGACGAGATGTATCACCTCATGTAGATACTCCTGGTAAATTAGGTAGTCATCTTATTTACTTCATGCCAGACGGTTGGAACGATAAGTGTGGTGGTCAAACTGTATTCTATAAAGGTAAACTAGTAGAACAAATGAATCCAGAACCTAAGGATTTTGCACACAAACAACAATATAGAAATGATGGCAATACATCTTTATTATTTAAAAATACCG
>JGI24004J15324_10001144_pt1 | contig 10541 bp, 10 predicted proteins | sample LinPmetageLP32_FD_15324 | JGI IMG/M metagenome (IMG submission 15324)
AAAGAAGATATTTTAAATACTTTAAATAAAGAAACAATAACACAAGTAAACTAATGAGTCAAACAATAATAGAACAACAGCCTTTATTTGATACACTTCCTGTAGGGCAAGATGTAATTTTTACAGTATCTAATTCATCAATAGTAAGTGCATTTACAAGAGTTAAATTTCAAGCAGAAGTACATATAAGTTCAGACTTAATTCCTAATCCTTCTGTAAATACTGATGTAGTAGGTATATTTAAAACTAATCCAAATAATGCAGGAGTTGGAATGTTTGATTTTAGACCTATTATTGAAAACTTTGTAAAAGCAGATAACTTAGCAAGGGAAGGTAGTGAATATAAAACAACACCAAATACAGCAGATACTAATGTACCTATGCACTTGATAGATAAGTATTCAGGTAATCTAAATACTATGCGTTATTTAGTAATACAATTTAAAACTGAATATTTTGATGGTACTAATCTAGTATCAGAGTTTGCTGTAAATTCAGATATATATAAATTAATAAATGGCTACTTAAAATATACAGATGGATTGACTTTGACAGGTAACAACTTTGGATATAACTTAGAAAACTTTGAGTTTAATGTAATAAATAAAACAGACAAAAAATTTCTAACAAATGCACCAACTATTCAGTATGCTAATAAAGATGACTACGGAACAATGGGTTTGTTAATGTCAAATCCGTTAGGAGTAAGTGCAAATGGAAGTGAATCAATAAAATTTTCTTATTATGATGCTAATGATATTTTTATTGGAGGAGATTTAGTTGAACATAATATTGCTAATGGTGGTTTTATTTACCCAAATTCTACAATTCAAGCTCAAACACTATTTGCAGGAGTTTTTCCTGCTAACCTTAGAAATTGGAGTTCAGTATTTAATCTAAAACTTCCTATAATGTCATACTATATATTTGCAGTTGTAAATAGTTCATTTACAGGTATGTCAAGTGAATACAGAATAAATATTAACTGCCCTACTTTAAAAGGATTTGAGCCGATTAGACTATGCTGGTTAAATCAGTGGGGAGCTTGGGATTATTACACTTTTACTATGAAGTCAAGTAAAATGATATCTACAAAAGGCAGTACATACGAGCAGCTAGAAGGCTCTTGGAATGATTCAACTTATAAGATTGATAGTTTTAGAGGTGGTAAAAAAGCATTTAGAGTAAACGCAACAGAAAAGATTACTATGAATACAGACTTTATTAGTGAAGCAGAATCAACTTGGTTTGAGGAACTTATTAATAGTCCTGAAGTATATATCTTAGAAGGCTTTAAAACAGACGCTACTGATTCAGCATTAAATAAATATGTAACACCTGTTAGACTTACAACTTCTAATTATACTAAAAAGACTGTAGCAAATGATAAACTAATGCAGTACACTTTCGAAGTAGAAAAAAGTAAAACACTAAGAACTCAATCAATATAATGTCAGTACAACTTATAGTATACCCACAAAACTATGAAGGGTTTAGTAATTCTACAAATATTGCTAATGCTGTTCTAGTTGATGGAATTAATTTTAGTACAGTTAATGCTTCAACAGGTTTTTTTGTAGGACAGCCTAATGGTTCGCAAGAAGCAATAAATTTTTACAATCCTACGCTACCTGTTAATACTTGGAAAAGATACAAGGTAGGAAGTTCAGGAATTTCTGAATCAGGTGGTTCTTTAAGTATTGTTGTAACTCCTTCTACAAATCAACAAGGAATTTTACAAAAGCTATCTAATCTAACAATAGGTGGTATTTATAATATTGAAATAGATTGCACTTTATTAATTAATGGGAATATTTTTAATTTATCTATTTTTACTGGAACTGTTTTACAAAGCATCCAACCATTTCCAATAACAGGAAGCGGTACTACTATTTCTTTTCAATTTACTGCTAATTCTACAGAAGACACTATTGTTATAGGTGGAAAATTTGGAACAGGAAACCTTATTGTTTCAAATATAAGCATTTCTACAGCACCAATACAACCTTCAGGAGCTATTCAGATTTTAGGAGATGGACAAGTACTTTTAGATTTATATGAAGATGAAGATATACCACTAACTCTAAGTGTTGATGATTTTAAAAATATAGCTGAACAAGTACAATCTTATTCAAAGGCTTTTAATCTTCCTGCAACTAAAAGAAACAATAGAATATTTAATCATATATTTGAAATAACAAGAGAGGTAGAAAGTGCAGGAAGTCTTTTATTTAATCCTTATAAAAAAACAAAGTGCGTATTAAAGCAAGATGGTTTTATTTTATTTGAAGGATATTTAAGAATGTTAGATGTAACTGATAAGGAAGGGGAAATTAGCTATGATGTAAACTTATATTCTGAAGTTATTGCATTAGCAGACATTTTACAAGAAAGAACATTTAGTGATTTAATTTTTACAGAATTAGAACACCTTTACAATAAAGATAATATAAAAAGAAGTTGGAATGATTCAGGAAATAGTATTGCATATACAAATCCAAGTACATCAGGTTTTAGAGATGACTATACAACTTTACGTTACCCTTTTGTTGATTGGAATAGACAATGGATATTAGCTCCAACAGGAGGAACTCCAACACCTGGAAATCCACAGTTACCAAGTTTAGAAACAGCTTTTCGCCCTTTTATAAATATAAAATATTTAATAGATAGAATATTTGAAGCAACAGACTTTACTTATGAATCAGCTTTCTTTAATGAAGCAGATTTTCTTAAGTTGTATATGGACTTTAATTGGGGTTCAGATAAAGTAGCATCAATATATAATGAAAGTGGTACAGGTTTCTTAGATTCTAATCAATTAGCTACTACTTCATTTACAACTGTTCTTACTAATGATAATAATTTTCCAAGTAATGCAGGTTATAGTGCGGGAGTTTTTTCTCCTGTAAATGATAGTACGTTTTATAATATAAATTATGCTCATAGAGTTATAGAATTATCTAATAATACAATTTTAGATATGAGATGGAAGATGGTAAAAAATGGAGTTACTTCTTTTATTGACCAAGTAACTTATGTATTTAACCCTCCATCAAACACCTTATATATTCAATCAGGCAGTTTTAGTGAATTTTTAAATGTAGGAGATACATTAGAACTACAATTTAAGACATCTAATCCTTTAGCAGCTACTACAATACTTGCTGGTTCTGGTTCTAATGACGATACAATAGTAAATGTTTCAGGAGTTAATACGTCAGATAATTCTTTAAGTGAAACACTTAGAGGAGAATTAGGTCAATGGGAGTTTTTAAAAGGTATAATTACTATGTTTAACTTAGTAAGTTTGCCTGATCAAGATAATCCAAATAATATTAAGATAGAACCATATCAAGATATATTTATTGATAGTAGAGATAGTGTTGAATTAAATTGGACTGAAAAGATAGATGTATCACAAATGAAACTAACGCCTTTAACTGATTTGAACAGAAGGACAATGTTTAAATTTGTAGAAGATGAAGATGATGCAGCTTTTATGATTTACAAAAATTTTGTAGGACAGCATTTATACGGCAGTCAATTATATACAACTTCAGATCAATTTAATATACTAGAAGGAGAAGATGAAATTGTAGCAGAACCTTTTGCAGCTACAATAGTAAAACCATTAGAAGATAATTTTCCTCAATTTGTAACTCCTGCAATTTATGCTATGAATGATGATGAAAGCACACAAGGTTTTGAGAATAGTCCTCGCATAATGTTTAACAATGGAGTTAAGCCAACAGGAGCTTCTTATTTTATACCTGCACAAAATGGATTAAGTAGTGAGAACCAAGAAGACTTTTTACAATTTACTCATTTGTCAGAGATACCTACTTCTAGTGCTAATCCTTCAACTACATTAGATTTTCATTTTGGTATTTGTCAATTATTTCCTGGAGTTGGACTACCTACTACAGAAAACTTATTTAACTTATATTGGCTTCCATATTTGTCAGAACTATACAATCCTAATACTAGAACTATGACTATTAAAGTAAATCTGAGTCCTGCTGATTTAAATACATTTAAATTTAATGATACAATCTTTATTAAAAACAGAGTTTTCAGATGTAACCGAATTGACTACAAGCCAAATGATTTAGCAACAGTAGAATTTATACTTATACCATAATGTCAAAAGTAAGAACAACACCATTTCTAACAGGCTATACAGTAAAGCCTTCATCTGTTTCAGGTCTTGGAGAAGTAACATTTACTGATGGAACAAATCAAATAACACCAAATCAATTACAATGTGAAGCTTATGGCTATACTTATAATAGAGTTACAGGTACTTGCTCAACTTTTCGTTATAATACAAATCTAAATACAGCTTTTGCAAATGAAAACAATAAAACTTTTGGTTCTAATAACTCAACAGAAACAGGAACTAATAATACTTTAGTAATGGGCGAAAGTAATACTGTTAGAGGTTTTTCAAGAAATAGTATTATTACAGGAAATCAAAATGCAATAGACAATGGAGTAAACAATGCTAACGTTTCAGGTACTTTAGGAGAAGCTACAGCTGATAACTCAATAGTATTAGGGGGTAATAATGGTTCTGATGCTTTAGGCGAAAGGCAGTCTATACAGTTGCTTTATGGTATTCAAACAACTGATGGCGTTAATACTGTTAGCTTTTTAAATAATACAACAGATAGTCTATTTGCTATTCCTGAAAATACTATAATGTACTTTCACGCAGACGTTGTAGCTGTTAGAGTTGGTGGTACTGCTTCAACAGGTGGTGGTGCAGTTGGTGATTATGCAAGTTTTGTAGAAAGGGGAGTTATTATAAACGAATCAGGAACATTAACTATTAATAGAGAAAGAGATTCAATTAAAAGTAGTGGTTATACTTCAAATTGGCAACCAACAGCAATAGTAAGTGGAACTAGCTTTGCTATGAGAGTAAGAGGAGATGCAGATACGATAGTAGAATGGTGCAGCAATATTACATTCACACAAATTAAAACAGGAGTGGCACTTTAAAAAATAAAATTATGGCAGAAAAAATAGTAATAGAAGCAGAAGTAAAATCTAATATAGGAGAAGTTAGTGAAGAAACTAAAAATGCAGCAGCTGAATTTAAGATTATGGGAGTTTCTTTAAATGGTGTTAAAGCAGGATTTGCTTCAGCAGCAGTAACTGCAAAAGGAATGTTTGGTACTATAAAAGCAGGATTAATAAGTACAGGGCTAGGTGCTTTTGTTGTTGTTTTAGGTTCTTTAGTAACATTTTTTACTAAGACTAAAAGAGGAGCAGAATTATTAGAAGTAGCTTTTGCAGGTATAGGAGCAGCAATTAATGTAGTAACTGACCGAGTATCTAAATTAGGTGGTGCTATTGTTAAGTTATTTAGTGGAGATGCTAAAGGTGCGTTACAAAATATAAAAGCATTATTTACTGGAATAGGTACTGAAATTAAAGATGATACTAAACAAGCTATTGCACTTAAACAAGCATTTATAGCATTAAGAGATAGTGAAAGGGATTTAAATGTAGAAACTGCACAAAGGAGAGCAGAAATAGAAGCTCTTAAATTAATAGCTGAAGATGTTAGTAAAAGTGAAACTGAAAGATTAGCAGCAGCAAAGGAAGCGTTTAAAATAGAAAATGACTTGCTTGATAAGAGAGTATCTAATGCTGAAGAATCTTTAAGACTACAACAGGAAGAAATGTCTCTTAGTGAAAATATGCAAGAAGATTTAGATAAAGAAGCAGAGTTATTAATAAATCTAGCTAACATAAGGGCAGAAAGTACAACTAAACAAATTGAACTAAATAATAAAATAAATGCTATTGAAGCTCAAGTTGCTGCTGACAGAGAAACAAGAAATCAAGATAGGCTAGATGAAATAGCAGAAGAAAAGAAAGCTCGTCAGGATTTGTATGATATGCAAATTGCTCAAGCTGATGCTTTATTTTTACAATTTGAGGGATTTGCAAGAGATGAAAAAACAATGGCAAAAGATTTAGAAAATTTTAAATTAGCAACTATAAAAAAGGGTTTTGGAGCAGCAGCAGTTTTAGCAGGAGAAAATGTTGTTTTATCTAAAGGAGTTGCTGCTGCACAAGTTATATTTAACACTCAACAAGGTATAATGGCAGCAATGGGAGCAACATCTGTAGCTGACAAGTTATTGCCTTACCCTGTAAGACTTGCTAATGCAATTGCAACAGGAGTTATGGGGGCAGGGGCTTTAGCAACTATAATGTCAACAAGCCCAACAGGAGGAGTTAATAATCCAACACCTAGTTCTGGAGGTGGGGGTGGAGGAACACCTGCACCACAAATGATGTCAGGAGCTTTTGAATTATCAGGAGGAGTAGCACCAGATCCTGTTCAAGCCTTTGTAGTTACAGACGAAATGACAAACAGTCAAAACCAATTAGCAAATATAAGACGTAGAGCAACAATCTAAATATCAAATAAACTAACTAAAAATCTATTATATACTATGCCTTGCGAAAAATGTGAAAACGGAAAATATAAATGGGGAAAGACAGGAAGCTGTACTTACGACACAGTTGCTGAATGCGAAGCAGCAAATAAAGACTACTATGAAGATATGAAAGAAACTAAAATAGTAGAATTAATAATTGCAGACGATAGTCAAGAATTAGCAATAGACGCAATCAGTCTAGTAACAAGTCCTGCAATAGAACAAGACTTTGTATTCTTTGGTAAAGAAAAAAACAACTTGACATTTGCTAAAGTAGATGAAGAAAAAAGAATGCTAGTAAGTCCTGCTTTAATTCCTAATAAGCAAATATTTAGACACGACCCAAACACAGATTCAGATTACTATGTTTACTTTTCTAAAGAAACAGTACGTAAGGCTGCTGAACTATACTTAAAGCATAATAATCATCACAAGGCTACGTATCAACACCAAGACAGAGTATCAGGCGTTTTAACAGTTGAAAGTTGGATTAAGGAAGGAGATATGGATAAGTCAAAGTTATACGGGTACGACTTACCTGACGGAACTTGGTTCGTTAAAATGCGTATAGACAATGATGAACTTTGGAACAAGATAAAAGAAGGAGAACTAAAAGGTTTATCAATCGAAGGCTACTTTACAGATAGAATGGAAGCTATGTCAGAAAAGCAACCAACTAATGAAGAAATACTAAAAGCACTAAACGAAATAATCACAAAATCAAACAAGTAACAAATCTTTCTATTATATAATACAACTTAAATTAAAACTATGGATATTAAAGAACAAATTTTAGTAGCACTTGGCTTAGACAAAGGCGAAGAAGTAGTAATGGCTTATCAAGCTAAATCAGAAGACGGAACTATTTTCGTTTCAACTGCTGATGAATTAGCAGTAGGCGTAGATATATCAGTACTTACTGAAGATGGTACGACAATCTTACTTCCAATCGGAACGTACAAGACTGATACAGGAGTTACTTTCAGAGTAGATGAAGAAGGTATCGTTGCTGAAGTTATGGAAACTGAAACTGAAGAAGAAGTTGAAGCTGGTTATGATGACGAAAAAGAAGAAATGGCAGATGCAGTTGAATTTGCATTTCCAGAAACAGATGCAGAGAAAGCAGATTGGGCTAAGTCTTATGAAGAAATGAAAGACAAAGTAGATAACTTAATTGATGCAGTAGCTGACCTTAAAAGAGATAAAGACGGAGGTGATGATGAAGTTGAAGAAATGTCTGAAGAAGTTGTTGAGCCTTCTACTAATCCAAAATCTATTAAGACTACAGAAGTAGTTGAGTTCTCAGCAGAAGACGAATTAAAGAAGTTAAAAGCTGAAAATGAAAAATTAAAGACTGAGTTAGCAGAAGCACCTGCATCAGCACCTTTAGACACAAATAAATTCAGTTCAGAAGCTACAAAAGTTTCTTTATCTAAAAGAGAAATATCAAAAATGACAAAAAGGGAACAATACCTTTATAACTTATATAATAACTAAAAACAAAAAAAACAATGGCTTTAGCAGTAACATCAAATTATGCAGGGAAGGCAGCTGGTTTCTACATCAGTCAAGCACTTCGTTCAGCAAACTCTATGGAGTTTCTAACAATGATAGAAAATATCAAATTTAAAAGTAACATACAAAAAATGTCGGCTGCTGCAATGGTTCAGGACGCAACGTGCGATGTGAACTTAGCAGGAACACTTACAATGACTGAGGCAGTTCTTGAGCCTAAGAACTTAATGGTTCAGAGTGATTTATGTAAGCAAACTTTACTTTCTTCTTGGGAAGCGTTACAAATGAGAGCAGGGGCAGGAGCACCACCACCTGCATCTTTTTCTGACTATGTAATTTCTTACATTGGAGAAACTATTGCTGATGCAACAGAAAACTCTATATGGGTAGGTAATAACGCAACAGCAGGAGAATTTACAGGATTCGTAACAGGAGGAGCAGTTGGTAGATTAGTACAAGCAGGAAATACAGTAGTTGATGTAGCTAATGTAGGAGGTGCAGGAAGTGCTTTCGAAGCAACTAACATTATTGAAAACTTACAAAACTGTACAGCTTCTATCCCTACAGCAGTTTACACAAAAGAAGACTTACATATCTATATGAGTCCTAAGTCTTACAGATTATACATTTCAGCTATCTCTACTTTAGGATATGTGAATGCTTACTCTATGAATGGAGACTATGATGCAGTATTTGAAGGAATTAAAATTGCAGTTTGTAACGGAATGTCTAATGATGTTTTAGTGGCGGCAGAAAGAAGTAATTTATTCTTTGGAACAGATCTTTTAAGCGACCAAACTAGTAGAATCGACCTTTTAGATATGGCTACTTTAGATGGTTCAGATAATATTCGTTTACTAGCACGTTACAGTGGAGGTGTTCAAGTAGGTATTGGAGCTGACGTTGTTCTTGTATCGTAATTAAATAAATAATACGGAAGTGAGGGGGTAAAACCCTTCACTCCCTTAACCTAATAAAACAAAAAATATGGCTTGTACAGCACTAACAAAAGGTAGGGGACTTGACTGTAACAGAATTAGTGGAGGAATAAAATTTGTGTACTTTTCAGTATATGACCAAATTGATTCATTTGCATACGACTCTACTCACCCTTTAGAAATAGATACAATAGATTTCGGAGGAAATGCAATTTATAGATATACTATGCCATTAGGCGTAGCTAGTTTAACAGATACAATAGTAGGTAGTCGTGAAAACGGAACTGTTTATTTTACACCTTCTTTAAGCGTTATACTTAACCGTTTAAGCAAGGAGGATCAAAATCAAATTAAGCTCCTAGCAGCGACAAAATTAAGATGCTTTGTTCAACTTAACCAAACTTTAGCTAATGGACACGACGTAATAGTTGCAGTTGGTATGGAAAATGGCTTAGAACTTAATGCAGGTACTATGGATTCAGGAGCAGCATTCGGAGATAGAAACGGATACACTTTAACACTTGACGGAATGGAGCCGAAACCATTTGCTATGTTAGAAGACTTTACTACAACTCCTTTTGATAATTCAGGATTTACAAATGAAGCTTCTCCATTCATTATATCTCAATAATTTTCTTATCTGTTTTCTTATAATCTTAAAAGGGGTAGCTTAATTGTTACCCTTTTTCTTTTCCAAACAAAAACAGACTTTTTCTATTATATAGTATGATACAAGGATTTACAGAGACTAATATAAGTGCAGAACTCTCAACAGAAGACAATAGAATAAACACAGCAGTTGCTTCTACACAGATTAGATTCTTAGTTAAGTTCATTAATGATATGGATGGCTCTGTTGTTTATTGCTACCCTAATTCAGTAATCTACCCAAGATATACAGGAATGAGTTTTATATATGAAGCTATACTTTTAAATGTAGATTTTTATGCAGCTGAAATACACCTTTTACCAGCAGGACATTGGAAATATGAAGTCTATGAAGTAAGTTGGATAGGAAGCGTTGTAGTGGCTTTAAACACAGCTCCTGCTACAGAAATAGACGTCTTACCTGTTGCTGATACTAATGGAGTAGTGCAAGGGATAGTAAATAAGGGAATATTAAACTTAACAGAAAAATCAGGAACAGAACAAGTACAATACAATCAACACGAAACTACAGAAGGAACTAATTATATATATTACGGACAATAAAATAAAATTATGGCAATAGAAAACGTACAACAGCTTTTAACAGAGCAATTAGGAAAAAATAGATGTGATGTAATTACTACAACAGCTATGACAGGAAAAGACTACTATGCAGTTTACTTTGTTACAGAAAGCGTAATAGCTTCTATAACTGCTGCAAATATACAAACAGGAACAGGAAGTGCAGCTGCAAGTCTTCATACGACTATAGCAGCAGGGACTACATTATTTCTTGCAGTTTCAGCTATTACTTTAACAAGTGGAATAGCTATCTGTTACTATGACCAAGTAATATAATGAAGTTAGCACTTGGAATGTCTTTGCCTTCAAGTAACAAGGGGGGTGTAACGCCAACACAGGCTTTAGTTAATGCTTTTAAGGNTAGAGTTATTGCTGATGGTGGTGTGTTTGAAGCTAA
>JGI24004J15324_10001146_pt1 | contig 10538 bp, 7 predicted proteins | sample LinPmetageLP32_FD_15324 | JGI IMG/M metagenome (IMG submission 15324)
CGTTATCTTCTGGTGGTGCGGCAATTACATTTACAACAGCCCCTGCAAGTGGTGCTTCTATATTTATTGTAGAAATATCTGGTGCAGTAGGTGGCCCTTTAGATTCAGATTTAAATGGTACAGAACTAATTTTAGATGCTGATGGTGACACAAGTCTTCACGCAAGTACAGATGACCAGATAGATATTAAAGTTGCAGGTGCAGATGATTTTAAATTTACTGCAAATACTTTTACAGCTAATTCTGGAAGTGGTATTGTTGTACCAGATGGGGGATTAACTTTTGGGAGTACAGCTATATCATCTACAGCCGCAGAGTTAAATATCTTAGATGGAGTTACAGCAACAGCCGCAGAAATAAATCTTATAGATGGAGGAACCTCTAGAGGAACAACAGCAATTGCAGATGGTGATGGAGTTTTAATTAACGATGCCGGCACGATGCGACAAACCACTGTTGAAACTCTTAAAACTTATATTGGTGGTGGAATTGTAGAAGCTGACCAATGGAGAGTTAGTGCAAATGAAAGCACTTGGACTTCATCTGGTAGACATTACATAACTTCAGATTGGGAGAGAGTAGATAATTCTCAGTTTGAACACATTGGTTCTGGAATGTCTGAATCATCTGGTGTTTTTACTTTTCCATCTACAGGAAAATATTATATTAGGTTTCAATTAGATTGGACTAATAGAGAGGGCGGTACAAATAGAGCCTTAACTTATATGATGGCAGAAATTGGTGTAACAGCAAATAATAGTTCTTATAGTCAATTTGCTCATGGAAATTCATCAAATAGTAATACAGGTGCAGAGTATTATCATTCAGTTGCTACTACCTATATTTTAGATGTAAGTGACGTTAGTAATATAAAAACAAAGTTTGGAGCATATATTGCAAACCCTATGAAATATCTTGGTAATACAGGTTACAATAAAACTCATGTAACATTTATTAAATTAGGAGATACATAAAATGGAAAATAATTTTAATTATAATTTAATAGCTTATATTGGTCGTGAGCCAAATTATCTTAAAGAAATAACAATAGAGTGGCTAGATGAAAATACTCCAGTAATAACTTTTTGGGATGCTACAGCTTTAGGTAAAGCTCAACCAACAATAGACCAACTTAAAGCACTAGACACACAGGCTACAACTTTAGAAAATAATGATAAAGTTAGAAATACTCGTAAAGTAGCCTATGGTGATATTGGTGACCAATTAGATTTATTATACAAGGACATTGTAGCAAACAAACTAGATACTACTGGCGAGTGGGCAAAGAAAATTAAGGCAATAAAAGATGCCAACGCAATAGAGTAACTTGGCTATAAAACAAGATAACACATACTTTACACCAGTAAAAAAAAGAACTTCAATAGGTAACTCATCAAGGAGTAAGCCTAAAAATAAATCTAAAAGGTTAAACTTTAAAAAATACAATAGACAAGGAAAGTAATTATGGCAACAACAGCAATACCGGCAGTACAATTACCTACAGGAGTAGTACCAAGCCCTCAATCTGGAACGTCACAAGATGTTTTAGATTTAGCAAAAAAACAAGCGGCTAATCCGGCATTACCTCAAGGAACTGCTATAAATCCTATTGCTCAAAATGTTAATGCAAATGAATTATTAGCAACTTCTGGAGTATCTGCAACTGCTCCTACGGCAACTACACCAACAGCAACTGCTACTCAAGCAACAGCTACTACTCCTACTGCATCACAACAAGTAGTTAATCCTGCAACTCAAGCGGCGGCTAACTACACTGCTACTACGGTAGGCACAGCTCCTACAATGACTGCGGCACAAGGTACAGTTACTGCACCAATGACAGCACAACAAGGAGCTATTACTTCTGATGCAACTGTTCAAGGACAACTTGCAGGATTACAACAACAAGTAGAAACAGCAGTTTCTCAAGGTAAAAATTTACCTGCATGGGCTCTAGGTGCACAAAAACTTGTTGAAGCTAATATGGCTAAAAGAGGTCTTGGTGCTTCTAGTATGTATGCAGAAGCATTAGCACAAGGTGTTATGCAATCAGCAGTTCCTATAGCGGCACAAGATGCGGCGGCTTATAAGGAAATGGTTTTTCAAAATCTTAATAATAGACAACAAGCGGCAGTAACAAATTCACAAGCATATCTACAAATGGATATGGCTAATCTTAATAATAATCAACAAGCTAATTTACAAAATTTACAAGCAAGACAAGCCCAATTATTTACAGACCAAGCGGCATCTAATGCGGCATCACAGTTTAATGCTACTAGCACAAATCAAGTTGACCAATTTTATAAAAATTTAAATACATCCCTACAAACACAAAATGCACAACGTTCAGATGCTATGACACAATTTGCTACATCTGAAACAAATAAAATATCAGCACAAAATGCAAATAGTGCAACAGCAGTATCTCAAGCTAATGCACAAACAGAAGCAACTATAAATCAATTTAATTCACAAATGTCTGACCAACGTGAAAAATTTAATGTACAAAATCAACAAGTTATTGACCAGTCAAATGCTAACTGGAGAAGACAATTAAATACATCAAATACTGCGGCGGCAAATGCGGCAAATCAAACTAATGCACAAAATTTATTAGGTATATCTAATTTTGCTATGTCTTCATTATGGCAACAATGGAGAGATGAAGCATCATGGACAATGGAAGCCGCACAAAATTCAGTAGACAGAGCACACAATATGGCAGTAGCGGCATTAGAAAGACAAACAGCTTTTGATTTAAACGATGAACAATCTAGACAAAATTTATTTAAATTACTTGGTAAATTTGTTGCAGGATTATATTAATAGGAGATAAAAATAATGATTGGAGATTTTTTTGGTAAAGAATTTTTTAAAAAAATTATTATGAGTAAAGCAGGCGAAGCTTTTAAAGGAGCATTTCATGGTGATGATAAAAGTGGAGGTCAAGGTTTTTCATACAATCCTAATTTTTCTGGATTAAAAATGGGTATATCTACTGATTTTAGAACAGGTAATCCCGATGAAATACAACAAACAAGTTATGATGCTGTAAGAGCTTTATGGGATAAAAGACATAACACATATGTAAAAAGTGATATTACAGTAACAAGGAGCTAAGTAATGATAGATAATATTTTTGATGCACCAACACCCGGTCAATCTTTAACAGATACACCCGGAAATGCTTCGTGGGAACACCCGCCAGAATTTACTGATGTTGAAGAAGCATCTGAATATTTATGGCAAAAATTACATGAAGAAAAAGTTTTAGACCAAGTTATTTCATTTTTAAAAAATGATGTACCTATTGAAGCTATAGCTCGTATGATGCTATTTGGAGGATTTGTTAATGGTAAATGGACTCCAGATTTAGCTATATTATTAGCTCCAATAACATTTGACCATATTATGGCTATTGGTATGAAAGCAGAAATTCCTAAAATGAAACTATCTATAGGAGATGTAAGTAATAATCAATTTCATAGAGAATTTTCTAAATTTAAAAATGAAAAAAATTCTAGCGTATCTGATGGTAAAAGACAAGAAAAGTTTGTAGAAAAAATAACAGAAGAATTTTCAAATGAGCCTTCTGGATTAATGAATAAGGAGAATATATAATGCCCGGATTAATGGATTTTTTAGAACCTTTTGCAACTGGCTATTTAGAAACTAAAATTACAGGGCAAGAAAAAAGAGCAGAAGCTATACAAAAACAAAATGAATTAGCTGATGCAAAGCTTGCGGAAATTGCTAAAAATAGAGCTATTCAATTAGACAACTTACAAATTGAAAGTGATAATTTAGAAACAATAAGAAAAAATGAAGAAGAGCAATTACTTAAACAACATGGAGATATGAATCCTGTAGTATTAAAATATTTACAAGACCAAAATTATTTTTATGATAAAGCTACATGGACAGCTTTTTCAGAAGAATTTAAAAAACAAGCAGGAGGTTCTGATAAATGGTATCAACAAGAAGTTGTAGGTTCTGGAGGAACTTCTTGGCAAGATATGATGGCAGACCAATTAAACAAATCATTTAATACAGACGATGCAAAAGATGCTGTAGACCTTCCAACAAACACAAAAAATTTAGTAATGGACTTTAGTGTAAAAGACCAACCATTTAATTTGTTAAATGCTAAAAGTCTTAATCCAACAGCTATAATAGAATATAATCAATCACTTCAAAATTTAGAAGAAGGAAAACTAGATTTTGATATTAAAACATTTACAAAAAACATGAATGAAGCTACAAAAGAAGATACAATAGCACTTCTTAAAGAAGACCTTCGTGGTACAAAATTAAATAATAATGCACAAGTAATTACAAATAGAATAACATCAGAAACTGAACTAGATGAAATAGCTCTTATAAAAAATGCAAAACAAATTCAAGAACAAAAATTAAAAATGGTTACTTGGGATGCAGATAATAAAAATACTATAGGTAATTTAAGCATTGACATACAACAACAAAATTCTGAATTAAATGAGTTAGCTATTAAATCTGCAACATATGATTTAGAAACACAACCATCTAAAGATTTTGTAGATAACCAATTAAAACAAGCTGATTTATTATCTAAAAATATTAATAATAAATCTTTACGTCAAAAAAATACCTTAACTATAAACCAATTAAAAACTAATATTAAAAATGTAGAACAACAAATGGGTATAGTAGAGGCTAGTAAAGATTTAAATCTTGAAAAACTTAAATTAAATGTCAAAAATTTAGAAATTGAAAATGCAATGGATGAGCTTATGCTTGAAAACCAACCCGAAATTAATGTGTTAAAATTACAAAAAATACAACTTGATATTACCGCTCAAAAAATAGAAAATGGAACAGCAGGAGAAATTAATACAGCAACTCTTGAAAATATTAAAAAAAGAAATGCTCAATTAGAACAAAACATAGGTAGTTTTGATGAAGAGCAAAAACTTGCATTTGAGTTACAACAAAAAAGAATTGAAAAGATTGAAAAAGANTTAGCANAAGACTCTCCAGTTAAAATGTATGATGAANCAAAACTTTCTAAAGTAATAATAGATTATGCTAATGAATCTATAGGAGTTCCAAGTAAAGGAAGTAGTCCTGTAACAGGCACTATTTGGGCTATTGATGAAATGAAAATTCCTTGGATAAAACCTACTCTTAACACTGTTACTGCAGAAACAAATAGAGTTGTAAAAGATTACTTTACTCAAATAAAAGAAGGAACTTTAGTTAATAAACAAATTGAACAAATAGATATTAATAATGTTACAAATAGAATATTAGCTCAAAATCTTTCAAAACAATTTAGCAAAAGTAATACAGATGGACTTAATTTTGTTAAAACTTCATATAAAAATAGTACAGGAAAAGATTTAAATGATAATCAAATTGCAGAAATTACACAAGCAATATTAGAATTACATTTAAATGAAAATATTTCCGACAACACAAAATTATTAACAAAATATAAAATACCTAAAAATACAGGTATTTTTACAGCAACAAGTCCAACAGGAGAAATTAACAATACTACAAAAAATCCATGGAAATCAAATATGTTAAATATAATAAATAAATTTAAAGGCGGAAGTTTTAAAGTAGAAGACGATATTAGATAATAATAAAGGATATAAATGTCACAACTAGAAGGTTTAAAAATTTCAGATGTTTCACCAGTAAGTGAATCTATTATTGAACAAACAGATAATATATTAGATGATGAAAAAGAAATAGCAACTAATTATTCTAATATTACTCTAGATAGTATTAAATCAGATGATTCTAAAACTAAAGATTTTGAAGAAACAAAAGAAAAATTTATTAAAGAATCACAAGAAGAAAAACTGTTTGAACAAAAAGCAGTAGATACTCCAAAAGTACAAAAAGAAATAAAAGAAATTGAAGAGCCTAAAAAAAGTACTTACTCTAATATTACTTTAGAGAGTATTCAAAATGTAGATACATCAGATATCGAACAAGAAGAAAATAAAAAAAATGAATTAAAAGATTTAATTTTTCTTAACCAATCACAAAATTTAAAAGAAGAAGATGAAAATTCTTTCTTTCGTTTACATCCTGCAGGTGACATTGCAGAAGATATGCCAGAAGTATTTCAACAAGAATTTTTTTCTATGCTGTTAAATAATTATTCAGAGAAAGAAATTGCTATGATGTCTGGTGAATTAACTGATGCTATTGAACCTTTACAGTTTATGGGGGAATTATCTGTTGCACAAGGGGCTAGAAATACAGTTCAAGAATTATGGAGAATAAGTTCATACCTTAGTCCATTTTCTGGAGGAGATAAATGGTGGAATGGATTTCAAAAAAATAAATTTGATAACTTAGAAGCATATGATTTTAGAGAAGAATTACCAAATCTTAATACATCTGGTGGCGTTCTTGATAAATCAATTCAATTAACAACAGAGTTTTTTGCACCTGCAGGCTATGCAGTTAAAGCAAGTAAATTATCTAGTCAGTTATTAACTGGTATAGATGATATTGCAAAATGGAAAGGTAAATTTTCTAGAGGAGAAGATATTGGTGCATTTGCAGTAGGTTTTGGTGCTGTAGATATGTCACTAGTAAATCCTACTGATGCTAACCTTGCGGCAATAATACAAGAAAAAAAAGAATTAGAAGGCCCAATAGGGTGGTTATTGGATACTTTAGCAACTAGCCCAGATAATACAGAAGCGTATAATAGATTTGCTAGAACTGTTGAAGGTATGGGCATTGGTTTTACATTTGAAGGAGCTCTTTGGTTAGCTAAAATTACTGGAACAGGTGTAGCAAAAGGAACAATTAATGTTGTTAAACCTTTAGACCAAGACTTGTACGAATACATGAGTGCAGTTGTACCTCAAGATTTAAGCATTGCTCAAAGAATGTGGGGCGAACTACAGAAATTTAATAAGAAAAAATTTCTTGACAATTTAATTTTTAAAATGTCAGATGAACAAGTAGCTATACGTCTTTTAACAGGTGAAGTGGAAGGTAAATTACCTAGTATACTAACTTTACGTTCACAAGAATTACTTGATGAATTTAAACGATTAAAAAAATTACCAGAAAATAAAAATCTTTCAGATTACGAACTGCGATTAAAATCAGAAGAAAATATGGGATACTCTGGAAGTGGAGGAAATAGTCCTTGGGTAGAATTTAAACTTCTTAAATCTGTGGGAAGAGTTATTGATAATTTTTATAACCATGGAACTTCTTCTTGGAGAGATGCAAAAGATGGTGTTATTGATTATAGTAGACTCAATAAAAATGGAGAGTCTTTTGTTGAAGTAATGTCAAAAAGCATTAAAACAAAAACACAATTAACTGATTTTAAATATTACCTTGTTGCAGAAAGAGCTTTAAATCTTTATAAAAGGGGATTTAAAGGAGAGGATATTGTTAAAGGTTTTGATTTAAAAAAATTTCAACAGATAGTAAAAAATGGAAAAAAATCAAAAGTTTTTCAATCTACATTAAAAGATTTACAAGCATATAATAGTAGATTAATGGATTTTGCTGTTGATTCTGGTTTAATAAATAGACAAAGTGCTGATGCAATGCTTAAAGCAAATCCTATTTATGTTCCATTTTTTAGAATAACAGAAAATATAACTACAGATGGAGTTATAACATCTACTAAAACAGGAACAAGAAGTAAACCTTTTAAAGGTTTTGAAGGTGGGGGAGGAATGATACTTGACCCTTATCAAAGTTTATTAAAAAATACTGCAGTTATTGTAGAAGCGGCTATGCGTAATAGAGCTAATCAAACTTTAGCAACATATTTAGATAAAGTTATTATAAAAAGAAAAACAGAAGCTTTAAAAATTGCAAACGAATTAGGATATAAAGGAGCAGTAAAAAGAGATTTTATTAATGATTATGCATTAGCATGGGCAGAGCCTATGACTAAAAGAGATGCTTTAGGATTTATTAAAGTTCCAAAAAAAGATTTAGAAGCACAATTAAAAAAACAAAATGTAGATGTAGATATTGTAGATGATGCAGGAGTTGATGAGTTTATTAACATAATGCATTTTAATCAAAAAAATATTCCTACTCCAAATGGAGAAAAAATATTTGTTGCTAATTTTCCCGATGGCCCTAAATTTTATAAAATAAGAGATGAAAAATTAAAACACGCAGTAGATACATTTGGATGGAGGTCTTTTGAATATCAAGGTTTAATAATGAAAACACTTGCAAAACAAAAAGGAATGGTGTCGTGGCTTATTACTAGAGAACCAAGTTTTGCTTTATGGGCTAATCCTACAAGAGACTCTGTTGGAGGAGCTATAAACTCAAATACATGGAATAAAATACCGTTTTATGATACAAGTATTGGGGCATGGAAAGTTTTTAAACACAGTATAGGCAAGGGAAAAACTACTGAAGATTACCAAAAAGTATTTGATTATACTAATAATGGTGGAGGATTTGGTACTTTATATACAGGTAATCAAGAAGTTTATGAACAACAAATAAAAAAATATTTTAATAAAGAATTAAATATTCCTCTTAATGATATAGTTACTGATGTAAAAAAATGGTCACTACTTTATAGTGATATGATTTCTTCATTTGAACACGCAACTCGTTTTAGAGAATATGAAAAAAATATAGCTTTAGGATACAGCGAAAGAGAAGCGGCAGTAATGGCAAGAGAAGTATCTGTAGATTTTTCTAATAAAGGTGCAGGACAATTAGTTACAGGGCTAACTCAATCTTCCCCATTTTTAAATCCTTCTATTCAAGGTTTTCACAAATCTATGAGAACATGGTTTGGAGAGGGTAGATTTGGACAAGTATTTGCTAAAACAAATATGTATGTTGGAGCACCTTCAGTTTTTTTATGGTCACTTAATCATAATAATCCCGATTATCAAGCATATCCAGATTGGGCAAAAAGACAAGCATGGTTTATTCCTGCAGGAACTTATTTTGATGAAAAAACAAATAGAAACAGAACAAGATTTATTTTAGTTCCTAAACCTTTTGATTTATTTGGTTTTTATGCTAACACTACAGAAGCCGCCGCACAAGCATTATATGAAGGAGCTTTAAGTATTATGGAACAAGATGAAATAAAAACAGAAATACTTGTAAGTGAATTTTTTAAATCTGTATATCATAATATGGGGCATGCTCTTCCTCCAATTCCGGCTCCTCCATTAGCTGTAGCAGGTTTTGCTTTATTTGGTAATATAGATAGTTTTACTGGTGGAAATATTATTCCTAAACGATTAGAAGGTGCTCCTCCAGAATTTCAATATACTCCATGGACTAGCGAAACTATAACTGCATTAGCTAAAAAATTAAATGTCTCCCCATTAAAAATAGAAGCACTATATGATGCATTTATGCCGGGATTAGGAAGAGATTTTTTAAATTTAGCTGATTTAGCAACTAATCAATTTACAGATGATAAATATAATCCAGAACTTCCTTTTTCAATAGAAAATTTTCCTATATTAGATAGGGCATATGAAGATGGAATACCTACTGTTTCTCAACAAGAAATTGATATGTTTGAACAAATTTCAGATGGATTAGGAGATTACATATCTCAAACATTACTTGCGGAATTATTAATTTCTGATGAAGAAACAGTAACTAAATGGTTTCAAGATGAAGACAATAGAGAAAAAATAATGCAACGCCCTGTTTTACTTCAATATTTACAACAAACTGCAATATTAAATAGTCAAATTAGACAAATATCTATGGATAAATCATCTTCTGCAAAATCTAGAGAAAAAGATATTTATCAATTACAGCAACAAAAACAAGATATGGCAAAAGAATATTTAGAAATGCTTGAAGATATGAAAGGTTATTTAACTAACAAATAATGAAATGGTTATTTGTATTAGTTTTTATAGGGGTGTTAATGGCAAAAGATAATTTAGCTACACAAACAGATAATGTTTTAGTAATAGTTAAAGAAAAACCTCCTATGTCTTCATTACCTACTAGAACTAATAACTGGATGAGTGTACAAGGTAATGATACTTGGGAAGGATTATCTGATGAACAAGTACATGATAGACAATTAAAATTTAATAGTCCAGAATATGGTATTCGTGCCGGTGCTATAAGTTTAATTACTAGAGCACTTAGAAAAAATAATAAACCAGAAGTTAATTTTAGTCAAATATTTTTTGAAAAAGATGGATGGGCAGAAGATAAAGAATCATATAAATTAGACGCAATGAGTAAAGGTTTTAGTGATGATTATACAGTTGATGTTATGGACAGAGAACAATTAAGTACTCTTATTAATTTTATTTCAAATCATGAAATGGGATTAGATGAGTATCTTAAACTTGATGATAGAGTCGGAGTAATTAACAAAGGAATAGATATGGCATATGATTACGTTTTAAGTGATGAATACTCATTAAAGGACTTAGTAAAATAATGGTTGATAATAGTAATTGGGATAAAGAAAAAACAATGATAGCGGAACTTAAAACCGATGTTAAATATATTCGAGAAGATATAAGTATAATGCA